>Ga0187863_10000068_pt1 | contig 88933 bp, 75 predicted proteins | sample June2016WEW_11_1_FD_132975 | JGI IMG/M metagenome (GOLD analysis project Ga0187863, IMG submission 132975) | Peatland microbial communities from SPRUCE experiment site at the Marcell Experimental Forest, Minnesota, USA - June2016WEW_11_10 | ecosystem: Environmental > Terrestrial > Soil >...
ATACGTGAACGGTTGCTCGACGAACGTGGAGTTCGACGCTTCATCAACATTTACGTGGGCGAAGAGGACGTTCGGTTTCTCGACGGACTGAAAACGAAGCTCAATACGGGCGATCAGATCAGTATCGTCCCCGCGATTGCAGGGGGATGAGGGCCACGATGGACCGGCACGGTCGTCAGTCCCGGCTCGCCGAGGTTGGTTCTGCCGGTCAGGCCAAGATCGCGCGCGCAAGCGTCGACGTGCCGCTCGACGGGTTCGCCGCCGAGGTCGCGGGGGGCTACCTCGTGGGCGCCGGTGCACGAAGGGTACGGGTGCGCGACTCCGCGCTCGCGGCGACCCTCCGCGCGATGGATCCGTCGGTGCGCGTCGAAGTCGCCCTGGATATTGCCTTTGAACCGTCTCCGGGGCCGTTCGGTTTTCGCGATCCGGCCGCACAGGCTCTTGCCGATGGGGCTCACTTTGCTCTGCGTACGCTGCGCGCCCTTCTGGAGGGTGTACCGTGAGAGCCGGCAGAAGCCGACGCATCGAATCGATAATCGACGCCGTCGGCAATACTCCGCTCGTCCGGCTGAGGGGCATCGCCCGCGACCTGGCAGGGGTGCAGATTTGGGCAAAGTTGGAGTTTGCAAACCCCGGCGGGAGTGTGAAGGACCGGCCCGCTCTTCGGATGATGCAGGACGCGTTGGCGGATGGAAGGCTCACGCGCGACAAGATCTTGATCGACTCGACGAGTGGCAACACGGGTGTCGCTTACTCGATCTTTGGGGCGGTTTTGGGCATTCGAGTTCGCCTGGTCATGCCCGCGAATGTGACCAAAGCACGAAAAGACATCGCGCGGAGTTTCGGGACCGACATCGTGTACACCGACCCGATGGAGGGATCGGACGGCGCCATCCGAGTCGTGCGCGAGATCGTCGCGAACGATCCGGACGCTTACTTTTACCCCGATCAGTATTCCAATCCGTCCAATTGGCTCGCGCACTACGACGGAACCGGGCCCGAGATCCTGGAGGCGTTGGGTGACCGAGTGACACACTTCGTCGCGGGTCTCGGGACGACGGGCACGATGATGGGCTGCGCGCGACGCCTCAAAGAATGGACACGCCCGATCGAGTGCATCGCTGTCGAGCCGGCCGAGGCGTTGCACGGTCTTGAGGGGCTGAAGCATCTGGCGACCAGCCTGGTTCCGCCCATTTACGACGCTCGTGTACCGGACCGGACGCTTGCCGTGTCGACGGAGGATGGGTGGGACACAGCCGATCGACTCGCGCGAGAAGAGGGGCTGCACGTCGGGCATTCGTCGGGGGCAAGCGTATTTGCCGCCCTCCAGGTCGCGCGCGAGCTCGTGCAATCCGGTCGCTCCGGGTGCGTCGTAGCGATCGTCTGCGATCGTGGCGATCGCTACTTCGCTCCCATCCGGTGGGAGCGCACATACGTTTGGTAAGTCACCCCTCGAGGCCCTAGCGCAATGCGCGACCCCAACAAACATCCTTGGATCGATGGTGATCTCGTCATACCCCGCTCCGTACTCGATCGGATCGACGAGGAAGCTCGGCGATCGTACGCTGCGGACGAGGAGAGCTGCGGTTTTCTCGTCGGTCCCGCCCAAGACGGTCTCCGGATTGACGGCGTGGTCCCGATGGTCAACCGCGCCAACCGCCTGCATCGGTTCGATCCGGAGCAATACCCCCGTACGGGGCGCACCTACTTCGACATCGATTCGAGGAAGTTCGAGGAGGCCATCGGTCGCGGTGAGTCCGACGGACGCCCGGTGAAGGTGCTGTACCACTCTCATCTGGACGTCGGGGCGTACTTCTCCGCCACCGACGCGGATGTTGCGAAGATGGGGCAGGGCGAGCCGCCGTGGGATCTCGCTTACCTCGTTACGAGCGTGCGCGACGGCAACGTCGACGACCGGAGGCTCTTCGTGTGGGACCCGGGCTCGCGCGAGTTCGTTCCAAGTCGGCTCGAGGTGGATGAAGGTCGCTGACATGGCGCTCACGCGGGCCTGCCGTACGGTCCTGGCTGGCTGCACCGCCGCCATCCTCGCCGGCGCACCCGACGCGCACGCCCAGTTGCAGGATGCGGTTGAGCGCATCGCGAACGCGTGGCGCACGGTCGGCGGCAGGGTCGCAGTCGACAAGACACGCTTTTTGCGCGACGATGAGACCCTCGTCGTCAGACTGCCCGATCTACCCGCGGGCGAATGCACGACCATCGTCCTCATCGGGGCGCGCGTTCTCGGATTTCACGTCCGGCCCCTCGGCGACGGCGATGCCAACGCAAACCAGCCCTCGCAGAGCGAGGCAGGTGCGTTGTCGATCGAGCGATGCGGTGGGGCTCAGGCGCGCCGAATTCTCGTGACGAGCGACTCCGGTCGAGGCGCTCTCGAAACCGTCGTGGCCCGTTCCGCGAAGCCGTTGCCCGCATTGCAGAGCATTCTTCCCGAGCGCACAGGCGGTCTCGGACCGTTGGCCGAGGCGGGAGGTTTGCCGGCGCTTCCGGCCCCCGACAAGCGCGCCGACTTCGCCGAAGCGCGGGCCAAAAGAGACGGAGCCTCGGTGGCAAAGCGGGCCATCTGGCACTCGGGTGTGGACGGCGCCGGGTTGGGCGAGGCGGACCTTTCGCCAGGATGCCACGCGTTTCAGCTCTTCGCGCTCGACCCCAACAGCTCCCGTCAGCCACATCGCGCCAGGCTCGATTTGGACGCCGAAATGCGAGACCGATTCGACGATCGCCTGCTCGCGCGCGACCGAACCGACGCTCCAGACGCCCGACTCTCGGTATGCGTCGGCGAGCCCACCCACGTGGGGATCGCCTTCGTCGGCTCCCCGCCGGAAGCTCCGGTGTGGATCTCGCACGTGGCGTGGCCGTTGCCGGAATACTTGCCGTCGATCTGGGGCAGCGAGGCTCGTGCGCGTATGGCTCAGGCTCTGCTCGCACGACACGTCGTCTCCTTGCCGGCCGAGCCGGTCGTTCTCGCGCAAGGCGGGTCGGGCACGACGGTCGCTCCGCTCTCCATCGAGCCGGGGGGCTGTTACTTGGCGCTCGTCTCGCTGGTTCAGGGGATGGCACGTGCCCTCAGCCTTCATGTTCGCGTCGCGGCGAGGGAGGTCTTGGACGATCGGGGACCGGACGACAATGAGGCCATGGTGGCGTTCTGCGCGGGTGAGCACACGCGAGCATCGGCCCAAGTGGAAGCGCACGGCACCGCCCTGCTCGGCTGGGGCCTCGCCGTTTATCACATGCCGGTAACCATCTGGGACTCGCCGCCGTGAGGGTTGTGTCTTTCAACGCGGCGACTTCGTGGTTCGCCGGTGTCATCATCCTGGCCGGCTGTGCCCCGTTCAGACCTTCTCCGCACGAGGCGCCGACGCGCGTGCCGCTGGGGGCTCCTGAGGTGACGGCGGGGCAGCTGCGAGCTCGGGCGCTTCTCGGGGATGTGCCGGCTCGCGCTTCACGCCTCGGCGCAGGGCCGCCGTCACTGGTCGCTTCGGGGGAAGCACTCGACAACGAGTGGCTCGGGGCGTTCGTCCAGGTGCCGCCGGAGCTCTGCATGCTCGCGTATGCGAGAGCGTCGTCCTCTGTAGAGGACGTGGACGTTGCGGTCTACTCCGACGAGGGCACCTCGGTGGCCGTCGACGAAGCGCGTGACGTGCATCCGACGGTGCTCGTGTGCCCCCCACACCCGATCCGCGTCTATGTGGCTGCTCACGTTGTCGAAGGCGAGGGTCTCGTTGCGGTGGGCGCCCAGCTCGTGGCTAGGGAGCAAGCGGCCGCGGTGGCTCATGGGCTCGCGGTGCGTGGAGCGCTCGGTCAGGGGACGCGCGCTGCCGATGCGTGGCCGGGCCTGGATGAAGCGGTGCGAAGTCATCGATTGGAGTTGGGCGGCAAATGGGAGGAGTTCAAGCGGGTTGCCCTCCCGGTCGACGTCAGCGCCCCGACGTACGCTTCGATGCCGGTCGACGCGGATCAGTGCGTCGACGCGGTCATCGTCCCCGATGACGACGTCGCCTTGCTGGATGTAGAAGCGACCGACGACCAAGGGCGGGTTGTTGCGCGCGCCCGAGAAGGAATGGGGCCGCGGTCCATGACCCTGTGCTCGCCTGTGCCGATGGCCGGCACGCTGTCGGTTCGCCCGCATGCCGGTCGTGGATTGGTGGCCATCGTCCTGGCACGGGCCGGCGGCGACGTGGCACGGGACCTCTCGGAGCGGCCGGCGATTGTATGGATGTCGCCCACGCGCTCGCTCGAGGTTGCGAAGCGTGCCACCAACGCGTTGCTGGCCAAGAGCGGCTACCCACCTCCCGCGTCGACGGCATCCGGCGTGCTCGCGCTCGGGCGACGGGCGAGCTTGCCTCTCGAGCTGGGATGGCTTGGCAGCAGCTCGTGCGGACGCATCGACGTCGTCGCGGGCGCGCCCCTGTCGTTGCTTGAGGCCCGTGTCTGGGGGGCGGGTGACGCGCTTCTGGCGTCCGGCGAGGCGTCATCGTCTCTTGCGCTCTTCGCATGCACGCGCGGACCCGCACGCCTTGAACTCGAGGCTCGGGGAAGGCCCGGGCCCTACGCGGTGCTCGTGCGGCCCGAACCATGGAAGGAGCCCTCGTTTACGGCGCATCCTCTCGCATCATCGCGCATGTTGGCTCGTGCCGCCGTCGGCGAAGCCATGCTCCTGCCCGGCAAAGACGGCGCCGCTCGCGAGCTCGCGCTCGACGCGTCGCGACTCGTCACGTGGACCGAGACCGTTCCTGCGGGCCGATGTCTGCGCGTGACCGTGGGCGCCCAGGGCGATGGATCGGGGATCGAGATTCGGGCCTTCGAGCCGCGTGACGTCGAGATCGACCGTGCTGAAGCCGCCCACGCGGCAGCGGTGCGCGCGTGCGCCCCGCAGGACGCGTCGCGCATCATTCGCTTCGAAATGCGAGCGTCGGCCGGACATCTGGACTCCGTCGTCGGCGAACGCATCGACTCCACCGACGGGCATTGAAACGGGATCTAGCCGCGCGACAGCCGTGTCAATACGGCGTCGGCCGCCGCGATGTCCACGGACCCAACACATAGGGGGGTGCCACGGCGGGGAACGAAGACAACCGTGCATCGGCCACGTGCACCCGATGCAATGCTCGACAACGCCAGATCCAGCCCGAAACCGGCCGCGACGATCGCGAGCCCTGCGGCGACGACCGACGGGGATCCCGCGCGGAAGCCGTCGACGAACGCGGTGAAACCGATGTAGCTGCCCAGCGCAAGCGCGAAGAGTGCTGCATAGAGGGCCAACCGCGGGTAGCGAACATCTCGTGTCGCGCGGGCCAGCGCGGAGCGCGGAACAACGACGTCTCGGTCCCTCAGCGTGCGACCCAGAAGCTCGATTCGCCACCGCACACGCACGCCTCCGTCCTCGGAAAGCGTGACCTCCGCCGGCTTGCGGTACGCGAATGCAACGCGCAAGACAGCGCGGGCGACGTTCATCACGAGCGATACTCCCGTCATTCCAAGCGATGCGGTCGCGAACCATCCCCGGGGCGAGTGGGCCCACTCGCCGACCAGAGAATGGACCGCGCTTCGATCACTGGCTCGCCTCAAAAGGGTCGCGATCATCGGATCGCGGGCTTCCGTAGCGAGCAGTCCGGCAAGGCGCGATGCGTTGGCCGACCGGGAAGACGCCAGGGCGATCGTAGCGACCAGAGCCTCGGGGCGACCGAGCGCAGCAAGCATGCCCTCGTCATGGCGACGAATGTGCTTGGCGAACGCATCCCACACCCTGTCGGCGCGGTCCCCGAGTGCCTGGTCGACGAAACGCGTGGCATCGAACCAAGTGTGTGTCGCCAGCCAGAGGATGTGGCTCGCTCGCAGGTCCTCGTCGTCGGACGCTTCCGGCCAGAGTTCGAGGACGTGTCCTGCAAGGGCGCGTGCGAGAGTGCGCTCGGTACTGTTGGTGGGCCCTCGGGCGAGAACGTCCAGCGCGTTGCCGAAGGGCGTCGCCGCCTCCTCGCGTGTGAGACTCCGTTCCGCGGCGAGCTTCTCGGTCGGCTCCGGCTGCGCCTCGGACCGTCGGTCCTCTGCTGCCCGGCGCATCGCGTCCTGCGCGATGGCGGCGAGGTCGGCGAGCCGTGGGTGCTCCGAGAGCGCCACGTAGGCGCGCGCGTCGCCGTCGGATTCCATTACACGGACAGACCCAAGTTGCCTCCGTGGTCGACGAGTCGAGCGAACGCACCGATGCGCGCTGCGAGATCCGATCGACCGATCGCCAACAACCGAGCGGGCCCGACCGACTCGACGCAAAAGCTTCCGAGCGCCGATGCGAAGAACATCGCTTGGCGCACCACCGAAGGCGACACCTCGCCTCGGGATACGAGATAGCCCATCAACCCGCCTGCGAATGCGTCACCCGCGCCGGTCGGATCCAAGACCTCTTCCAGCGGATAGCCCGGCGCAAAGAACGTTCCGGTATCGTCGAAAAGAAGAGACCCGAACTCACCACGCTTGATGACGAGCGCCTTGGGGCCGCGCTTGCGAATGTCCGCCGCGGCGCGCACCAAGTTGTCGATTCCGGAGAGAGCACGCGCCTCCTCGTCGTTGATAATCAAGAGATCGACGCGGCGGAGCAGCAGAGCGAGCGCGACCGGCTCGCCCGCGATCCAGAAGTTCATGGTATCGGCTGCTACGTATTTGCAGCGCGGCATCTGCTCGAGGACATCGGTTTGCAACTGCGGGCGGATGTTTCCGAGCAGGACGAACGAGCATGTGCGATGAACCGAAAGAATTCGGGGCGCAAAGTTTGCGAAGACATTCAGCTGCGTGTCGATGGTTGTGCGGCTCGCGAGATTGCTGGAGTAGCGGCCGTGCCAGCGAAACGTTTGCCCTTCGGCCCGCTCGATACCGGACGTATCCACACCTCGGGCGCGGACTTGCTCGAGAAACGACTCCGGAAAGTCCGCCCCCACAACCCCCACGGTGCGAACCGGAGACAAGAGCGACGCCGCGAGCGACGCGTACGTCGCGGATCCGCCAAGAACGCTTCGGAACTCGCCGGATGGCATATCGAGGTCGTCGAACGCGATGGACCCTACGACGAGAAGTGAATCGTTGTTGCTGCCGGTCACGACAATCTCCCTGAGGTTTACAAGTACTTGGCTACGAGCCAATCGAGCCGTGCGTGCGCGGCAGCAGAAATGCTCCCTCGATCGGTCATCAACCCCAGGCGCAGCGCCCCCGCGGCGGAGCTCATTTCCGGATCCGGGAGCCCGAGCGAAAGCTCGGCGACGGCTCGCCGCGCGGAAGACACATTTCGATCCATCACGGCAAGGACAGAGTCGACGGTCACGTCAGCCTCGCTCTCGTGCCAGCAGTCGTAGTCCGTCGCGAGGGCCAAAAGTGCGTACGGAAGTTCCGCTTCGCGCGCGAGTTTGGCCTCCGGCATGGCCGTCATTCCGATCACCGACACTCCCCACGACCGGTAGAGGCGGCTTTCGGCCCTCGTCGAGAACTGAGGTCCATCGATGCAGACGTACGTTCCGCCGCGGTGCACTCGAACACCCACTCGTTCCGAGGCTCGCACGAGCGCTCCGGCCAAGTCAGCGCAGACCGGATCGGCGAACCCGACATGCGCCACGATGCCGTCTTCGAAGAATGTCGCGACGCGTCTCTTCGTGAGGTCGATGAACTGATCGACGACGACGAAGTCACCGGGAGCAATGTCCTCGCGCATGGATCCGACGGCGCTCACGCTCAATAGGTGAGTGGCCCCGAGCTTTTTTAGGGCGCACACGTTGGCGCGATAGTCGATGGCGTGTGGCGCGATGCGGTGGCCCCGCCCATGCCGGGGCAAAAACAGAAATGTGGTTTCGCCGAGCCGGCCCCGAACAACCACATCGCTCGGGGGACCGAACGGCGTGTCGACGTCGACCTCCTCGACCTCTTCGAGGCCGTCGATTCGATACAATCCGCTACCGCCGATGACGGCCAACGTGTTTCGTCTGGACATGAGTCGGTTCCGGTTCTCGACATCCATCGCTTACACCAGCCTGCCCGTTCGCAGAAGGGATTCGGCTAGGTGCGCACGCCGCGGTCGAAGCGCTCGCTCGGCGACGACGATCGAGCGCAGCTCGTCGACGGCCCGGTCCAGATCGTCGTTGACCACCAGATAATCGAAGAGACCGTAGTGCTCAATCTCGCGCTTGGCGACCTCGAATCGACGTTTGAGAGTCTCTTCGGTTTCGCTGGCCCGCCCGCGGAGACGTCGTTCGAGCTCCACCATCGACGGCGGCAAGATGAAGGCCGCTACGACGTCAGTCACTTTCGATTTGATCTGCCGGGCCCCTTGGTAGTCGATATCGAAGAGCATTCCGTTGCAGCCGCGGACGGCTCGTGCACGGTCGATCTCCGCGGTCGATGTGCCGTAAAGGTTGCCATGCACCTCGGCCCACTCGAGAAACGCCCCCGTTGCCGCCAAGTCCAGAAACGTCGTCCGATCGACGAAATGGTAGTCGCGTCCATTCACTTCGTTGGCACGAGCCGGTCGCGTCGTATGACTGACGCTGAAGAGCAATTCCGGGCAGTGCCCGAGAAGCCGTCGTGTGAGCGTTGTCTTGCCCGCACCGCTGGGAGACGAAAGGATGAGCAGGAGAAAGTCGTCCTTGGAGTTCATTCGACGTTTTGCACTTGCTCGCGCATCCGTTCGATTTCCGCTTTCAACTCGACCACGGCGTGTGCGACGGGCGCGTCCGGGCTCTTTGCGCCAACCGTGTTGGCCTCCCGTGCCATCTCTTGGAGGAGAAAGTCGAGGCGGCGTCCGACGGCTTCTTCGGCGCTGAGAAGCGCGGCGAATTGACCGCAGTGACTCTCGAGACGCGTGAGCTCCTCGGTGATGTCGCAACGCTCGGCGAACACGGCGATTTCCTGCTCGAGGCGTCCCGCGTCCACGTCGATCTCCCCACCGGCTCGAAGCCGCTCTGCACGATCGGACAGGCGCCTTCGGTGCGCCTCGAGGACGTCGGGCGAGCGCCGATGGATCTCGCGCGCGATACGCTTCACCCGTTCGAGGCGCCGCGTCAGATCGTCTCGCAAGGCCGTCCCCTCGCACTCGCGCATGGCATCGAGTGCCCGGACGGCCGCGTCGAAGGCGGAGCGGGTAGCGTCCCGAATTCGATCCGTCTCGGCGTCGACCGGCGGCGCAAACAAGTCTGGAATGGCGGCGAGTAGCGAGAGCGGGACCTCACTGCCCGGCGCCAACTCGTCGCGCAGCTCGGAGAGCGCACGGAAGGCGGCTCGCGCCCGTTCGCGGTCGAGCGTCGGAGCGCCGAGCGCGATGCCGTCGATCCGAAGCACGACCTCGTAGCGACCTCGAGTCAGTCGCTCGCGGGCGAGTTGCTCTACGAATCCGGTCATTTCCGTCGACTCGCGGGGCACACGTACCCGGACGTCGAGAAATCGGTGGTTGACTCCGCGGATCTCGACTCCGAGCGTGCCTGCGCCGAGCGGCATCTGCCCAAGCCCAAATCCCGTCATGCTGCGCATGGATCGGGTACGGTACGACGATTTCGCATCGGTCTCCAGAGAGCGCAAACACCCGGTGGACCGAAACCCGCCTGAGGGCCGCCCAACGCCGCCGACGCGACGTCGCGCCTCAGAGACCCTTCTTGCGCTTCACCTGCTCGAGAACCTTGGCGAACTCAATCTCCCATTCGCGCGTTCCCTCCCGAACGTTACGGATCTGCGCTCGCACTTCGGCGTCGACCGTTGCATCGACGGCCATGTGCTTCTTGAAAATTGGCGCCATCTTTCGCCGAAGCTCGACGTCTTCGACATACACCTCGTCGACGTGGTTCGAGTGCATCAACATCTCGACGACCTGGTCGAGCAAATAGTCCAACGCATCGTCGCCCACCTTGATGCCCTTCTCTTCGGCAACGAGCTGCCGTACCCTCGAGAACTCGGTATTGGGCTTGCCCGTCCGTTCGAGGACGTCCTTGGCGCGGTCGTTCACCTCGCGTTCGTCGGAAAGGTATTGCGTGAGGACGGCCGCCACGTCCGCTTCGACCTGTTTGGGGCTCTCCGCTTCGATGTCGTTCGAAGTGAGCAGCGCGCGAACGATTTCGGCCGAGACCGGAGGAATTTTTCCGCTGTACAGACGCATGGCAGCGGCCTTTCTACTCCGTTACCTCTTTCTGCGCACGTCTTGCGACGGCTCTCCGCCTGCAGGTGCGTCACCGGCCCCGCCGAGCTGAAGGCGGCGCATGACGGCCTTCTTTTGCCGTTCTTTGTACTTGGCGTGCGACGCATCGCCAATCTCATTGTGGGCTTCGCTGTCGCGGTCGACGATCTGGAACTCGCAGATAACGAAAATCACGTTGCCGAGAGTCCCCGCGCTGGACGGTGCGCGGTCGAGAATTCGCCTCGGCAATCGCACGGGCATATCCACGACGAAATGAATAATCCTGTATGATTCCGCAGAGAACTGGTTGTCGCTTGGGGTGAACTCGTTGTCGTTCCATCCGTACGCCTGCATCTGATCGAGAAGCGGTTTCAGATTCGTCTTGTCCACGTAGGACTTGAAGCCGAAGATCGAGTTGATGCTCTGGCCTGGGACGACGTAGTTGAACGGGAACAGCTTCTTGGTCAGGTATTGAAGGACTGGAAAAATGTCGTCACGCGTTCGCGTAACGACACGAAACCGCAGCTTGTCGAAGACCTGTGCGGCGATGGTGTCCTGCTTCGAAAGGAGCTTCGTCATGAGCGAGTCTTTGTTCTTGCGTCCTCCGACGAATTCGATGATCGGAAAGCCCCCGGCGAGCATCGCTCCGATGACTCGATAGACCTTCTCCTCGACGATGTGGAACACGTCGTGATCCGACATCGGCAGAACGAACAGCAGCTCGCGACCCTCCAGATGATGAATGATGTGCATGCATTTCAGAATCGTGCATGCGCACATCGCACGATGGCCGCGGCCCGCTGCGAGAAGCAGGAGCTCGGACACCGTCGCTTGCTCGACCGGCCTCGGGATCGGGTAATCGAACTGGCGGCGCAAGTATCCGATCGCTTCGCTCTTGACGTGATCCATGCGCGCGCGGTCAGCGGGATCGTCCGAATGCAGCTCCTGGGCATGCAAAAATTCCCGCACGTCTTCTTCGTTCGTGATGTCCAGGCGGCGCCAATCGATGACGGAGTCGCCGCGTAGGATGAGTCGGATCGCCTCCAGATCGGCGAGCGTGAACTCATCGAGCGGCTTCAGCCGCTCTCCCGGCTCGCGATAAGCGTCGTTCATGGGGGCCCCCGAATGGGGGGCGTTCGACCTTAGCGCAAAGTCGCTGCGTGGCCCCTATCGCCACGACCCCAGTCGCCACGACGACGGATGGCAGGCGTTGCACGGGCGCAGCGCACCCCTCTGAACGGGGCTTCGTTCAGCGCGTCTCGCGCAAGTCTCCCGGCTCGCCTCCGCGAGGGTTGGCTGAGGCCGAATGACGCCCGAGAGACAGCGTGCCGACGAAGATGCAAACGGTAACCGCCAACACGGCGCAATGCCCGAGGAAGGCGCCCGAGCACCCGGCGACGGCGATAGGGGTAATGGCAATGAGATACCAGGGCGTCAGCTTCATTCGTGAGGGTCTCCGCGAGGACGTCGACGGGTTTGCCGGCGTTAGCGACTTACATGTGGGTCAAGTTACGACATCCGACTGCGGGAATCCAAACTTCTACTGATGAGCCGCCGGTGGGGCAAGCGAAACCGACCGGTCTGGAAAGGGCGTTGTCGCCACGGGTAAGTACCGGCGCATCCGTCGTCGATGCGTGGACAGAACGAGGTCAACCACTTCGGCGACGCGTCCCGAGCGTCGAACGGCTCGTGCTCGTGCTCGGTGAGATCGCGCGGAATCGTTGCGGCCGTCGACCTCACCAGTCTATCGTCTGACAATGGCCTCTGGGGCGACGATTTGGCGCGCCGGCCAGTGCGCGTGGTCCGCGCTTCTGGTCGGGTGCACGACGATCGATCCGGGCCCCAACTACGTCGTCGCCGACGTGACGTTCGATGCCGATTACTTTTACTGTCACGTTGAGCCGCAGTACATTTTCGCGAACAATTGTGGGCCGGGCGATTCGAAGTATCCGCCCAACAGCTGTCACTTCAATCCCGCTGCCGTCAGCGGCATGGGCCTCATCGACCATACCGCCGTCGATTGCGACGGCGGGGACCATCCCGTCGACCTGACGCAGATCGGGACCGGTAGCCCACCCCAAAGCAATTATGTCGCCGTGTCCTCCGAGATGAGCCGCGACTACACGGTCGCGCCCCTCCTCGTTCGGCCAAGCGGGAACGGTCACGTGACCATAATCAACGCTCAAGACCCCACGGTCGTTATGCTTCTGAGCACTTGGGCCCAATGAAGGGGGCCGCGCACGTGCTTGGGCCCGTCATCGGGTGGGTCTGCGTGGCGTCTTCGGTCGCGGCGTCGGGCCTTCACTCCGACGATCCAGAAGTCAACGCGTTCGCCCGGGTGGTTGTCGACGCCGCCGAGCTCCGGACGGGGCCTGGCGTGAGCTACCGCGTGATTTACCAGGCGCACCGCGGAGAGACGTTCGCGCTCGACGGGCGCACTGGGGCGGGCTTTTGGCTTCGCGTCATTCTGTCGGACGGCCGGGTAGCGTTTGTGCTCGGCGATGAGGTGCAGCCCTTTGGGGTTAGCCCGGCCGATGAGGCGGCCCCCTCGCGACCGGGGGTGTTCGCCCCGCCGCCGCTGCGAGGATCGCGTGGCGGCGTGGCGATGCTCGGTGGCTTGCTGAGCATCCCCGTCGTGGGTGGGGCCGTGCAGCGCTTCGGGTACGTCGAGGCGAGGGTTTCGCTCGTACTGCACGAGACGGTCAGCTTGGAGGGCTTTGTCGGCGACGGCTTGACCAACGACGGATCCGAGCTCCTCTACGGTGGCGGGTTGGCCATCTATCTGGCCCCCGCGTGGCCCGTGTGCCCGTTCCTGGGCATCTTCGCCGGAGGGATGAGCGTGCTGCCGAACGCCGACTCATTCGTTTTGCGTCGCGAAGACCTGTACGTCGCACGTGCGGGAGGCGGGCTTCTTTTCGCGCTGCGCAATCGCATCCTGGTGCGGCTCGAAGCGACCGACCTGTCCGTATTCTCGGCCGACTCCTATAAAAACGGACAGACCTACTCCGGCGGTTTGGGCGTCTACTTCTGAAGAGTCTCGATGCCCCGGTTCCCTCTGATCCTCCTGTTCTGCGTCGCGATCGTCGTCGTTGGCTGCGCGACCGTTGCGCCGGAACAGCGAGCTATATTGGCCGATCCGACGATGCAGTTCGACGCCGAGGCGAAGCACGACGCGGCGCTCCGCCATGCCCTCGACAACCGGGAAGGATCGATGGGGGGCACGGGCGTTTCGGGCGGAGGATGCGGGTGCAACTAGTCGCCCGGAACAGAAGTTCCTGGCGGAACTTCCGTGCTTCGCCGCCGCCTTCGGCGTCCTCCGGGGGACTAGACTTTTTCCTTGGGCTCCGCCCAAACCCCGAAGTCGCTCCCGCGACTTCGCTAGTCCCCTGGACTCGCTCTTCTCAAAGGAATCACATTTCCAGGGGACTAGCTCGAGCGCGCCCGCGTGCGGTGGAGCGGGCGTGAAGCCGGCACCCCGCGTTGCGACCATGGCGGTATCTGCAGCTTTCGCTCTGGCGGGGCAAGCGAAGGCGCAAGTGGCCGAGATCGACACTTCGCACTCCATTTTTTATGAGGCGCCGACGCGAACGCACATGTTCGTGTATTCACCCACCGTTGGCGCACAGGCCTCCCCCTCGTCATGGATCGACGTTCGCGGCGCATGGGAAGCCGACGTCGTCTCCGGGGCGAGCGTGGCGACGAAGTTCGGACCCGCCTATCACGCGAACCATCCTGCAGACGTCGTGAGCACCGCAAGTGTGCACGATTTCCGGAACCTCGCGCGCGGAGAGTTCACTCTAAAGGGCGCGACCACGGCCATGACCGCAGGTTACGCGTATTCGGAAGAGCACGATTATCGGTCGCAATCATTTCACGTGAACGCCCGCGATGACGCGTTTCAGCACAACACTCAGTTTTCGCTGTCGTATGCGCGCAACTTCGACAGCGTTTGCGATCGCGTTCAGGGGGAGTCGGATCCCACGCTGTGGGTGGCGCTCGAAACGTCGACGGGTTGCTTTACGAACGACCCGACGCGGACCACCGAGCCCATCGGAATAGACACGTTCGAAGCGAGTTGGGCGCAATCCTGGACTCCGCTGCTGGAGACCCAGCTCACGTACACGGCGCAGCTCATCAACGGCTTTCAAAGCGATCCGTATCGGAGCGTCGTTCTCGGCGAAATTAAGGCCCAAGAGCACGTTCCGGTCGAGAGAGCTCGTCAAGCGGCTACGGCTCGCATCGCCTGGTACCTTCGCGCCCTGCGGAGCGCCCTGCGCGTTTCGGTTCGCGGATACTACGACACGTGGGCAATCAAGAGCGGAACTCTCGAGGTCGAGCTCGAACGGTCCCTGGGCGAGTCGCTTCGGCTGATGGCGCGGGGACGACTGTACGATCAATCCGGGGCGGTGTTCTGGAGTGACGATTACACGGGCGGCGCTCCACCTCTCGGTCCGCGTGGACAATACTGGACCGGCGATCGTGAGCTCTCGCCGTTTTGGAGTTGGCTCGGAGGAGCACGGATCGTCTGGACGATCGCACCCGAAGGCAGACGGCTCCTCGGTCTGATCGAGACGCTGAAGGTCGACGCATCGGGTAGCGTGACGGGCTTCACGTACGAGCAGTACACGCTCGGCGGAACGCCCATTTCGGATGCGCGCGCCTACCTCGTGACGGCGGGCCTGGAAGCTACGTTCTAGCCTGCCTCGGCGGTCCGAGTCACGACGCCGGCGCCAGCGCGACCGTCATCTTCGCTGGTACTGCTGCTTTCCGAAAAGCGCCTCGCGCGCCCTGGCGTCGAGTGGGGCGTCGCTGCTCGGCGGGACCGCGAAGCCGCGTTTGACCGCCGATCGCCCGTTGAGCTCATCGAGCCATCGCGCGAGATTCGGGAACTGGACGAGGTCGATCTCGAGCCGTGCGTAGCCGGTTAGCCACGGCAAGTTTGCGATGTCCGCGATCGTGTAGTGGTCACCGGCTAGGTAGCGCGCCGACCCGAGTCGCCGATCGAGCACCCCGAAGAGGCGCTTCGCCTCGTTCGTATACCGTTCGATGGCGTAAGGAATCTTTTCCGGTGCATAGGTCCGAAAATGGTGAGCTTGGCCCAGCATCGGACCGGTGCCCCCGACCTGGAAAAACAGCCATTGAAGTGCTGTATATCGCTCCGGCCCCGTCGCGGGCAGGAGTCTTCGGGTCTTCTCGGCCAGGTACACGAGAATGGCCCCGGACTCGAAAACAGCAAGGTCTTGCGCCTCTCGGTCGACGATGGCGGGGATTTTGTTGTTCGGACTGATCCGTAGAAAATCCGGAGCGAACTGCTCGCCCCGTCGCAGATCGACCGGCTGGACCCGGTACGGCAGCCCGAGTTCCTCGAGCGCGATGGAGACCTTGAAGCCGTTCGGCGTAGGTGCGGTGTAAAGGTCGATCATGGCCCTCTCCGATGGCGTTGACCTGGCCGGCGGTCGCGCGCGTCAGTCGTCCTCGTGTTCCGCGCCGCGAAGACCGTGTTTTTTCGCCATGTCGTGCAAATGCTTGCGATCCATTTTCGCGTCGCGAGCGGCAGCGCTGACGTTACCGCCATGCCGACCGAGTAGCCACTTGACGTAACGCCGCTCGAACTCTGCATCGTATTTAGCACGCGTCTCGCGGTAGGTCTTGATCGGATCGAATTGGAACGAATCGCCACCCGTTCCGGCCGACACCGGCAATGTGACGATGTTGAGCTCACTCTGTCCGGTTGCTCGCGCCAGATAGACGGCGCGCTCGAGCACGTTGCGGAGCTCGCGAACGTTGCCGGGCCAATCGTGCGCCACGAGCGCTTGCGTCATCTCGTCGGTCACGATGAGCCCGCTGCCCGTGCCTTTGAGAAACTTGTCGACAAGCATCGCGATGTCTTCGCGGTGAGCCCGCAACGCCGGCACGGTAACGGGGACGACCGCCAAGCGGAAAAACAAGTCTTCGCGAAATTTGCCCGCCTGAACCTCGCGCTGAAGGTTGCGCTTCGTCGCAGCAATCACCCGCACGTCCGTCTTGTTTACGCGGTTGCCCCCGACGCGCCGAAACTCGCGTGTTTCGAGAACGCGCAAGAGCTTGGGCTGCACGTCGAGTGGCAGTTCGCCGATTTCGTCCAAGAAGACGGTGCCCCCGTCGGCGAGTTCGAAGGCTCCCTGCCTCGCCGCAACCGCCCCGGTGAACGCGCCCCGCTCATGTCCGAACAGTTCGCTCTCGATGAGCGAGTAGCTGACGGCCCCACAATCGACGACGACGAACGGCCCGCGCGAGCGCGTGCTCTCCGTCCAGATCGCGCGGGCGAGCACGTCTTTGCCCGTGCCCGTCTCGCCTTCGAGCAGGACCGTCGCGTCCGTCGGCGCGATGCTCTCCAAGACGCCGAACAGGGTGCGCATGACCAGACTCTGACCGAGCGCGTCCCCGAATCGTGTCCGATCGCTCGGCATCACCTCTACGTTGCGCGCGGCCGCTCGCAGTACGATCTCGACTTCGCCGACCTTGAGGACGCTTCCGGCAGGGACGAGCGCGTCGGTGACGCGGGCGCCCTGCACCTTTGTGCCGTTCGTCGAGCCGAGGTCCAGAATGCGCACGCCGTCGCTACTTCGAGTGAGCTCGCAGTGATGCCGCGAGACTGTGTCGTCTGCCAGAACCAGATCGTTGTCGGCGGCTTTGCCGATCCGAAGCCGCTCCCCGATGGGGCGGGTAACCCCCTTGGCGGATCCCGACAGGACCACAGCAAGGATTCCGATCTTGGAGCCGGGCGTGGACAGCGCTCGCGTCTCGATCTCGACGTGCTCGTCCGACGCGCTCGCATCCGGAGGACATCGGTCGGAGGAAGGGGTCATCGTCGCACCGGAACGCGAACGGCGGCGGGCGGCCCCGAGAGACTCGATGCAGCGTCCATCATTTTCCCCGAAGCGACCGGACCCGCGCAACGAGCCCCCGAAGGACGGGCTGCGGGAGATCGAAAGATGGCATACGGTTCTTGCCGTTCTGGATCGCCCGAGCCATGTCAGTGTCCGTCACGCGAGCCTGCCACTGGTCGTTGGTGAGATCGGGGGCCTGGAGCATGGGTCCCATCTGCCCGTCGCCACGGCCTGCCGGACCGTGGCACGTCGTGCACTGTTGCCGCCAAGCGAGATCGACCAGCTGAGCGATGTCGCTCGGCGTGCTGTCGCCTTTGGCCGAACGTCCGGCCCCGCCCGCCCGCTGCTGGGCGAGCTTGTCGTCGTCGTTCGAGTGATGGTCGCGAGGCGTCCACTCGGTGAGGGAATCCACCGACGGGGGGCGATCGCACGCGCACGCCGCGAGGCAGGCCCACGCCGCGACAGCTCGCCCGAGGGCGATCGCCACGCTTCGCACCGATCCGGAGCAGCCGTGCACGGCCGCGAAACGTAACGCCATTGCAGGAAGATGGCCATCTTGCGGTGGGCTTGGCAGGGCATTACGTTTCTTCGAGGCGTGGACCGATTGCGGGCGGAGACGCCCGTTCCGCACTTCCCGGCCGCGACCCCGGATCTCCATGTACGGCAACGCGAACGGTGCAGAGCCCGCAGAGTCCAACCGGAAGGTTACCGTTCCCGACATTCGCGCGCGCAAGCGAAGCGGTCCCGCGCTGGCCATGGTGACGGCGTACGACTACACGATGGCGCGGCTGATGGACGCCGCGGGCGCCGATCTTATCCTGGTGGGCGATTCGCTGGGCATGGTCGCCCAGGGTCTGGCCAATACGCTTGCGGTGACGATCGACGAGATCTGCTATCACGGCCGTTCGGTCGCGCGCGGATCGACCCATGCGCATGTCGTCGGCGACATGCCGTTCATGAGCTACCAAGTGTCGCCGGCTCAAGCCGTGGAAAGCGCCGGAAAGCTCTTGAAGGACGGAGCCTTCGAGAGCGTGAAGCTCGAGGGCGGCGAAGCCATGGCCGAGCACGTCGCGCGCATCGTCCGTGCGGGCATCCCGGTGATGGGACATGTGGGCCTCCTGCCGCAAAGTGTGCACGCGATGGGCGGCTTCAAAGTGCAAGGGCGCGGCGCCGACGCTGCGGCGAAGATCGTGGCGGACGCGCGCGCGATCGAGGACGCTGGAGCGTTTGCTATCGTTGTGGAAGCGGTTCCTCCCGACGTGGCCAAGGAGATTACGATCGGGTCGAGGGTACCGACCATCGGCATTGGCGCTGGCGGCCAGTGCGACGGGCAAGTGCTCGTGTGTACCGATCTGCTCGGTATGACACGGGGCCACACCCCAAGGTTCGCGAAGCGCTACGCGGACGTCGGCCATGTCATCGTCGATGCGGTGAGGCGCTACGTGGACGACGTGCGATCGGGCGCGTTTCCTGCGGACGAACACGCGTTTAGGGCGAACGATGGCCGCGATGGCGGTGAGGGAGCGAAGAATCTGTCACCACGGGTCCCGGAGGTCGGGGAAATCGAAACTCGCACCCCCGCGGTTCGCCTACCTCACTGATCGCGGCGCGCGAGTTCGCTCGACGGATCCTGCCCGCGACCGCGCGGTCGGTCCTGCTCGCCCGGCCCATCGCCTGGCGATCGTGCTAAATCGACCGCGGTCCGATGATCGAAGCCTCGCTCGACCGTTACAATCCGGCCGTCATCGAGCCGAAGTGGCAGAAGTATTGGGACGAGCATGCAACGTTTCGGTCGGAGCGCCATCCGGGCCGAAAGAAGCTTTACGTCCTCGACATGTTTCCGTATCCGTCGGGCGCCGGCCTCCACGTCGGCCACCCGGAGGGGTACACGGCAACCGACATCGTCGCGCGGTACGCGCGAATGCGGGGCTTCGATGTGCTTCATCCGATGGGCTGGGACGCATTCGGATTGCCGGCCGAGCAGCACGCGATTGCGACCAACACCCACCCACGGGACACGACGCGGAGGAATATCGCGACATTCAGACGACAGCTGAAGATGCTGGGCTTCAGCTACGATTGGTCGCGCGAGATCGACACGACGGACCCGCACTACGTCAAGTGGACGCAGTGGATCTTCCTGAAGTTGTTCGAGCGCGGTCTCGCGTATCAGGCGGAGATTCCTGTCAACTGGTGCCCGGCGCTCGGCACGGTGCTCGCGAACGAAGAGGTCATCGACGGCAAGAGTGAGCGTGGCGGATACCCCGTTGAGCGAATGCCCATCCGGCAATGGATGCTCAAGATCACGGCCTATGCGGACCGACTCGACGCCGATTTGGAATCGCTCGACTGGCCGGACACAAAGGCCAAGCAGCGTCACTGGATCGGCCGGAGCGAGGGAACCGAAATCGACTTCGAGGTCGTGGACTCCCCGGGGGCAAGCATTCGGGTATTCACGACGCGCGCCGATACGCTTCCCGGGGTCACGTATCTCGTCGTCGCGCCCGAGCACCCGCTTGTGGGCGCACTCGTGACTCCAAAGTACGAGAGCGCCGTCTCGGCTTACGTCGAGGCGGCGCGCCGAAAAAGCGATTTCGATCGGACCGAGACGAAGGCGAAGACCGGGGTGCCGCTCGGCGCGCGCGCGCGCAACCCGGCTACCGGGCAGGAGGTTCCGGTATGGGTCGCCGACTACGTGGTAGCAACCTACGGCACCGGTGCGGTCATGGCGGTGCCGGCCCACGACGTGCGAGATCACGCCTTTGCGATGGCTCACCATCTTCCCGTCGTTCAGGTCGTTTTTCCGATGGACAACGGCGTGGTCGATGTCGAATCGCGCGCGTTTACGGACGACGGCACAGTTCGTTACCCACACGTGAAGGTCCAAGTGCCGGTTGGAGCGACGAGCGCCGAGGCCCGCAACCTCATGACGGCCTGGCTGGCGGCAAGAGGCAAAGGGGGCGCGAAGGTCACGTATCGAATGCGCGACTGGGTTTTCTCGCGACAGCGCTACTGGGGTGAGCCCATTCCCATTTTCTTCCCGGTCAGCTGCGACGGAGATCCACGCAAGCCCGGCGCGAAGTTCACGATTCATTACGAAAAACCGTTGCCAGTACGCGAAGAACAGCTGCCGCTACGCCTTCCGGATCTCGAAGATTTCCGCCCCGGCGACGATCCCGCAGGCGCTCTCGCCCGCGCAGTGGACTGGCGCTTTTTCGAGGACGGCGGACATTGGTACGCTCGCGAAACCAACACCATGCCGCAGTGGGCGGGGTCATGCTGGTACTATCTGCGTTATCTCGACCCTGTCGATGATCGGCAGCCCTGGACCCCCGCCACGTACTCGGATTGGATGCCCGTCGATCTCTACGTAGGCGGTAGCGAGCACGCGGTTCTCCACCTTCTCTACGCGCGCTTTTGGCACAAGGTGCTCTACGACATCGGCATGGTGAAAGACGTCGAGCCGTTTCTCAGGCTGGTGCATCAAGGGATGGTCCTCGGCGAAAACAACGAGAAGATGAGCAAGGCCCGGGGCAACGTCGTGAATCCGGACGACGTCGTACGTGTCTATGGCGCCGACGCGCTGCGCATGTACGAAATGTTCATGGGGCCTCTTGAGCAGGTGAAGCCCTGGCAAACCAGCGGGATCGAAGGCATACGTCGGTTTCTCGATCGCGTGTGGAATGTCGCGACCAAACCGCTTTCGAGCGACCCTGCCTCAACCGATCATGCGACGCATCGACTCGTGCACAAGACGATCGAGAAGGTGACTCGCGACATCGAGTCGCTCCACTTCAACACGGCGATAAGCTCGCTGATGATCTTGGTCAAGCATTTGACCGCCCTCGATCGGCCGCCGCGCGATGCCGTGAGGACCCTCGTGCTGTTGCTCTCGCCCATGGCGCCGCACGTGAGCGAAGAGTTATGGGAGCGGGTCGGCGAGGCCAAGGCACCGTCGCTCGCGTATGCACCATGGCCCGAGTTCGATCCGACGCTTGTACGAGACGACGTCGTCGAGATCGGGGTTCAGGTCAATGGCAAGCTGCGAGGTACGATCACGATTGCCGTCGACGCCGACGAGGAGACGGCGCGCGAAGCCGCGCTACACGAGGAGCGGGTGCATGCGTACGTTCACGGAAAGGCTGTGAAGAGAATCATCTATGTCAAAGGAAAAATCATGAACTTCATTGTCGCGTGAGATTCCGTCGTCTCTCGGTCGCCCTGACAATGGTCGGGGCCAAGTGGGCGAGACGCGGATCGGCAGCGGAGATCGGCCTCTTGGTCGCGGCCTCGACGGCCACGGCGTGCGGCTATCATCCGGTATACGGTGCAGGGGCGACCGAACGTCTTCATGTGATGCTCGTTCGAGCGCGAGTGCCCGATCCGATCGCAAGCGAGGAGGTCGCCAGCGGGATGCGCGAGGGGCTGGCGCAGGCCGGAGCGCTTGCACCGGGAGACGGGTTCCCGAGAGCCGAGATCGAAGTGCTCAAGAGCGACGAGTCGAGCGAAGCCATGACCGTGGGGACCGCGGGGCCGGTGGCCCGCGCGACCGATGTAGGCATTCTCGCGAGAGCCTGGGTCGTCAGCGACGCCGGAGGGCAGCGGGTGCGCGACACGGGCGACATTCACGCCGATGAGGTGATTGCCGTCGACCGGATTCAAGGGGTTCTGGATCCGCGAGGCGCGGGCTTTCGTGAGGCCGATGCTCTGCGTGCCGCCGCCCGTCGTCTCGGACACAAGCTCGCGTCCAAGTTGCTTGGCGATGCCGCGGCCAGTGAAGAGCCGGTGAGGATGCCTTGAACTCCGGGTCTCAGGGCGGCGCCCTTCGAGAGCCTGTCGTGCTACAGTCGCAGGCGGGCAATGGTCACGATTGGGTGCGCCGGCTTTCCTGTCCCCGCGACGCGTTACTTCAAGGAGTTCCTGTTCGTCGAGGTGCAGGAGACCCACGTCGCCCAACCCGGAACCGGAACCATGCGACGCTGGCGCAGGGAAGCCCCCGAAGGGTTCGGGTTTGCACTGCTGGCTCCCCGCGAGATTGGGCAGGAAGGCTTTCGCGCGGGCAAGGTTACCGAGACTGCGATTCGCAGCCTGACGGATGTTGCGAAGGAACTTGATGCACAGACCGCCATCTTCGTCGCGTCCGCCGATTTCACGTCGTCGCGTGTGAACAAAAGCGCGATAAAGGAGTTCTTGTCCGGCGTCAAGAGGAAGTTCAAGCGTGTCGTATGGGAGCCGCCGCCCACGTGGGACCCCGACGAAGCGGAGGGGGTGGCTTCGGACAGCGGGGCCATTGCGGCGCGCGACCCGCTTGCGAGCGGGGTGAGCCGGGGCAGTGTTGCCTACTACCGTCTGCCCGGTCCGGCGGGGCACAAGAGCCGCTACGAGGACCCGGCCATCGAGAAACTCGCTGAAATTGCCCGGGTCGCCGACAATGAGCACGCGACGTACGTGTTCACCAATGTCGACATGTTTGCCGACGCCAAGCGGTTCAAGAAGGCGCTAAGACTCTGATGCGTGGGCCACGGCGACGAAACGCCAGAAACACGCCCACGGCCGACACGATGGCCCATGGCCAGTCACCTATCGTTTCATACAGTGTGTGTGCACGCATCCAGTGAATCGGGGCCAACAGCGCTTCCTGTCGGAATGTTCCGGATTGGGCCACGACCCGACCGACCGGGTCGACGACGCCGCTGACCCCACTGTTCGTTCCCCGGACGAGATATCGGCGATGTTCGACGGACCGCATCTGCGTGAGAGCGAAGTGCTCCCAGGGTTCGGCCGTGTCGAGAAACCATGCGTCATTGGTCAAGTTGATCAAGAGCTCGGGACCCGCATGCCGCACGGCATCATTTGTGAACTCGGGCAGGACATCCTCGTAACAGATGAGGACGGTAACGGGGTGCCTTTCGCCCCGGACGTCGATGATCAGCGGGTCGAGCGATGTGCCCGGCGTGAAGTGTCCGCTGTTGGGCGACCACCTGTGCAGTACGGGAAACGTGTCTCCGAACGGTAAGTACTCTCCGAACGTCAGCAGATACTGCTTGTCGTATCGGCTCCCGATCGACCCATCGGCCGCGCTGGCGACCGCGCTATTGTAGAGAACGTACTCGCGCTCGTCGTTAACGGGTCGGACGATGACCGCGCCGAATACCGTAGGCAGTCCCACCTGCTGGGCCACGGTGCGGAGCTCCGCTCGGTACGATGAATCGCGTACGGCGCGCATGGCGGACGTCTCGCTCCAAACCAAAAAGTCCGCTCCCCGCGCGCGAAGATCGCTGCTGAGACGCAGGTGGCGATGCAATCCCTCGTCGAAGTCCTTCCGTTTCTCCATCAGTCCCATGTTCGCCTGCACGATGCCGACGCTCGCTTCCGGCGCGCGCAGCACGTCGGCGTCCACCGATCGGATGCGAAAGGCGCCGTAACCGAGCGCGAATGTCAGGACGGCCGCCGCGCTCAGCGTCGTGCCCCAATGCACTCTGCGCCGTTCGATCCACGCGAGCACCGGCTCGGAAACAGCGAGATTCGCGGCGACCAGAACCAGACCGACCGCGATAGGGCCGCCGAGTTCCGCCGTCTGCATGAGGACCGGGACCGTATGGGCTGTCGCGCCGTAGTACCAAGGGAACAGAAGCGGAAACAAAAGCTCACTGGCCACGAACGCCGCGACAAACACGGCCGGCGCCGGCCAGCCGCGCGACTGGGCTCGCCCGTAGATCCAACCGAGCAATCCGATGCGTCCAGCCTGATAGCTGCACAGGATGAGCACGAAAACGAAGCAGAGCGGCCCCGGGAATCCGCTGAACGTCTCGAGCATTTTCTGCAGCCAAAAGAAGCCTGCAACGTTCATCGTCAGGCCGGTCGTCCAGCCGAGCAGGGTAGTTCGGCGCGTCGACTGCCGATGCATCGCGACGATCAGCGGAACCCATGCCACCAAAGCCAACGGCCAGAGGTCGACGCCGGGGAAGGCGAGCCAATAGAGAGCCCCTGAAGCGACGGCCGCGGTATAGGCAACGGCCCCCGAAAGCGGAGCCAACCCCCTTGCGGGCGCCACGTGCCCAGGCTTCCGCGCGTCGGCCCGCAGCGAAGTGCCGGCGACCGCGGTCGCTTCCGGGCTGGTCGGCATCGGACGACTTCCTAGCACGCGGGCGTCCGACGCATCCCGGCTCGGGCTGAAAGGCGAACCTTCGAAATCGACTTGCGCACCGACGTTACCGCATCTCGGCTCGGGATGGGGTGGGCACCGGTTCGGCGAGTACGGAGCCGAGCGAACGGGCGCTCGAGGGTCGTCACTTCGGATTGATTGCGAGAAGCTCCACTTCGAAAATCAAAGCAGAATTAGGCGGAATTCCTGGGCGGCCGCGCGCCCCATAGGCGAGCGAAGGGGGTATGAGCAGCTTGCGCTTCTCACCCACCCGCATGCCGGCGACGCCTTGGTCCCAGCCCTTGATGACTTGTCCTGCACCGAGGGCGAAGTCAAAGGGCTTATTCCGATCCCGCGAGCTATCGAACTTTGTTCCGTCGGGCAGTGTGCCCACGTAGTGCACGCGCACTCGATCTCCGGTCTTCGCCTCGGTTCCCTTGCCCTTGGCAAGGGTGACAGTCGTTAGTTTCTCGAGAGCCCCGGACGCCGCCGGAGGCTGCGGCTGAGCCGTCGCAGAAGCCGACACGACGGGCGGCGGCGCTGCGGCCTTGGCCGACGGGCCGCTGGCAGGCGGAGTGGCGCTTTCCGCCGCGATGGGTTCGGTCGGCGGCGGCTCGGTCAGCGAAGTGCAGCCGAACAGGGTGGCCGAACCCATCGAAGCGACGGTGGAGAGGGCGTGATAGAACCGCGTGAACATGTCCCGCGCAGAGTTACTTCGGGGACGCTGTGGAAGTCAAAGGTTGGAATGCCGCGCGTTCTTCACATCGAGGATGACCCCGCCAATCGGCTGCTCGTACGCAAGCTGCTGGCGGCGGAGGGCCATGAGGTAATCGACGCCGCGGACGGGCTCGAGGGTGTGCGCTGCGCTCTTGCGGTCCGGCCGGATCTGGTTCTCGTGGATCTCAACATTCCGGGGCTGGACGGCTACGAAGTGACGCTCCGGCTGCGCAGTGAGCCGTCGCTCGCCGGAACGCGCATCGTGGCCATCACGGCAGAGGGTGACCGTGATACGAGTTTTGCCGTCGGGTGCGACGGCTTCATTCAGAAGCCCATCGAGGCGCGAAGCTTTGCGTCTCTGGTTCGATCGTACATTGCAGGACACCGCGAACCCTACACGTCGAGTCCCGACGCGACGGGCGAGCGGCTGCGACTTCAAAGTCATCGCATCGTCGGCCACCTCGAGCAAAAGGTGGCTGAGCTCTCCGAAGCAAACGACCGCTTGCGCGAGGTCGAGCGGCTCCGCACCGAGTTTTATCGCAACATCAGCCACGAGTTGGCAACCCCGATGACCCCTATCGTCGGATACCTGCGCATGATGCTCGACGGCGAGCTCGGACCCGTCAATAAGCCACAGGCCAAGGCAATGCACGCGATGGACGACTGCGTGCGCCGCCTGCGGGCGACACTCGACAACCTGATCGATGTCACGGGTCTCGAGACCGGGAAAATGCGTTTCTTTCACCGCGACTACGACTTCCTCGACACGATCCGGCGCGCCGTCGCAGCGTACGCGGACACGTTCGCGGATCGGCACATTTCTCTTCTCGAAGAGACTCCGCTCGGACCGCTGCCTGCGTACGGGGATCCCGACCGACTTGGCCGAGCGACGAGCCAGATCCTCGATAACGCGAGCAAGTTTACGCCTCCGGGCGGCACGGTTGGCCTACGTGTACGGGCCCTCGACGCACACTACGAAGTCCTCGTCGCAGACAGCGGGCCCGGAATTTCGCCGGAGAGGGCGGAGCGAATCTTCGAGCCATTTTATCAAGTGGATGGATCGCCGACGCGTGCACACGGAGGCGTAGGCGTTGGACTGGCCATCGCCAGGCGCGTCGCGCGCGGGCTTGGTGGGGACGTGAAGTTGACCGGTGGCGCCACGGTCGAAGGGCGCTACCTAGCCGGCGCGGCGTTCCTACTGACCGTAGCGAAGCAAGCGCCCACCGTTGTCGTCAACGCGTGAAGCGCGTCTATCTCGACTGGAACGCTACCGCGCCACCGGCAACGTCGGTCATCGACGCCATGGTGGTTGCGGCTCGAGAGAACTGGGGTAACCCTTCGAGTGTTCACCATTTCGGCCGCGCAGCGCGCGCATGCGTCGAGGGTGCGCGGGAGGCAGTAGCGCGGCTCGCGCTTTGTGACCCGCGCGACGTCGTGCTGACTTCGGGCGGGACGGAGGCCAACAACCTGGCGATTCGCAGCGCGTTTGCTCGCGAGCCGGGAGTCCTCGTGACGAGCCGCCTCGAGCACCCGTCGGTCACGCGCGTTGCGGAGGCACTCGAACGAGAAGGCCGCGCACGGGTTCGATGGGTAAACGTCCGGTCCGATGGGACGATCGCCCTCGACGACTTCGACCGGGCGATTTCGAGTTCGGACGTGAGGCTCGTTGCGATGCAAGCGATTAACTCGGAGACTGGCGTCGTTCAGCCGGTCCATGACGTCATCGCTCGGTCGCGTCGAGCGGGCGTGCCCGTCCACGTCGACGCCGTGCAGGCGTTCGGCCGCGTGGACGACTCCATCCCCGGCGCGGATACGCGGAGCCTCGCCGGTCACAAGTTGAGGGGCCCGAAGTCGATCGGAGCCCTGGTGACACGTCCGGGCCTGACGCTGGTGCCGTTGCTGCTCGGCGGCACCCAAGAGCGTGGATTGCGTCCCGGAACAGTCGACCCTGTCGCCGCCGCGGGACTCGCGGAAGCCGCGCGCCGTGCTGAAGATGCGCCGGCCCGGTGGTTGTGCATCGCTCCGTTGCGCGACGAGCTGGAGGCTCGGCTCGTCGGCCTCGTGGGTGGCGCTCGCGTGAACGGGTCGGGCGCGCCCCGCGTGCCGCATGTGGCGAGCGTCGTCTTCCCGGGGTGGGCGGGCTCCGAGCTCGTCGCTGCCCTCGACCTCGAAGGCGTTGCCGTCTCGAGCGGCAGCGCGTGCAGCGCTGGAACGAACGAGCCCTCGTCGGCGCTTATGGCGATGGGCGATCCGGCCGCCGCCGTGTCCAGCGTGCGCTTCTCGCTGGGCGAAGACACGACCTACGAGGACATCGAGTTCGCTCTTGCCGCCACCGCTCGTGTCCTCGCGCGGGCGAGGATCGCGCCCGACGGAGCACACGGCTTGGCGCGCTGAGGCCCGGCCGAGTCCAGGCGCACGTCGACGGTGCAGCGACGCGCTCGCGGGATGTGGGGGATCCTGGCTACCGCATGGCCGCTTGCCCAGCCGGCGGCGAGCCGCTCACGTCGAAGGGGATCCACAGAGCGCGGACTTGGCTGGAAGCGCCGGCGCGCGTATAGCCGGCGAGCCCGAACAAAACGTTCCAAAAATATCCGGTTGGATTCTCACCATACGAGAAAAACGGAAGGAGGTGAAATTGCCAATCGAGTCCCCCAACGACGTGCTTCTGAAGGTAAACGGTGTTGGCTGCGACCTGCAGGACCGATTGCTCTTGAGTGTCGGCAAAGCGCCAGTAGAGCGGAAAGCCGACGGTCGTTCTGCCCTTGGCGTTCGCGAAGTCCCAAAAAACGGGCGCTACGACGGTGTGACTCGAATCGTCGTTTCGGCCCACGTAGACGATGGGGTGGAAATCGTCCTCCCATCCGCGAGTACCCGACGAAAACGTAAACGAGGGAAAGAACCACCACGTGTTCGACTGACCGTACGTCTGAAAGCGCCCCGCAAGCGGCGTAAGCCAATCGTGCCTCGATGGGCTATCGGACGTGTAATAGAATGGAGCCAGCGCCGACGTGTGGAGGCCAATGTCCCGATCCCGGTAGTCCCACCAAAAAGGAACGATGGGCCCCGCCGCCGTAAGCGACGTGGCCCCGCTGCGCGTCTCGGCGCGGGAGTAGAAAAGAGAAAGCATCGTGTCCGTCGTCCGCGACACCCTTCGGTAATAGCCTGGCAAGATGAAAAGGGATTGGTCCGGGTCGCGGCCGTAGTGAAAGAACGGCAATAGCGTCGTGTGCTCCTCGGTAACTCCGCCCGAGTCTGGTTTTCCACGAATATGGAAATAGAAGGGAGCGACGTCGAAGACGTCGCGCTTCGGATCGGATTGGCGAATGACAGGGCCTACGACCGTGGTCGAGGTGTCGTCGAGCTCGTGATCCGAGTGATACGTCAGAAGAAGTGGAATCAGCGTGTAACTACGACGATTCCCTTCCAGATTGCCGTTGTCACCGTGGAAGAACAGTGGCGCGACGCCCATGTCGACGTTGCTGCCATTGCGTGCGCGAAAATACGGACCCACGAGCGTGAACGCGCCATCCGGCCCCCAGTGCGATGCCGTGAGCAAGGGCGGTGAGTGGAAGTAGCCGCCAGTCGGCCGCGAGCCCTGAAAATAGAGCGGTGCGAGCCAGTTGTCGTTTTCGCCAGGCGCTTCGCGATGGACGACGGGCCCCGCGACGACCACGTGGTTGTCACGGTCCCGAACCCGCCAGAAGCCGGGAAACACCACATCCATATCGAGTTTGAGCGATCGACGCCTGTAGTACAAGAGCCCATAAAGGCCTTGGGTGTCCTCGCTCTGCGGCACCCCATAAAGGGCTTGCGTCGGATCGTGCAAACCCCGGGACTGTTCGACGAATAATGGAGGCAGGAGTCTTACGCGCGAGTCGCCTTCGCGGGACTCGAAATAAGGAAACCATCGCTTACGGTCAATGGGTCCGGCGGCAGAGGGCGGACCTCTATCCCAGTCACTGCCGATGCGAGCGGCCGTATCGGGCGAGACGGCGAGTGGGTCGCTCGGCGGCATGATCTCCGGCTCGGTGCGCAGGATCGGCGTTTGGTCTTCTGCATCGTCGTCGGTCGAGGGCGGCTTCGTATCCTTGTGAGTGGGCTCGGCGGGTCGGCGAGGACCCCGTCCGCCCAACTGAGCGGTCGCCCGCAAAGCCGTGCTGAGGACGGACAGCGCGATCAGGCTCGCCGCGAGGTGTTGGGACAGCGCCCGACGAGGCTTCATCGGCGCTCCGCGGCGTCTCGGCGAACCGGCGCGTCGACGCCCCCCGACGCGGTCATCAGCCGTTCGGCGACGACCCGCAGCGCCTGCTCGCGGGGCATACGCTCCTGCGTGTGGGCGTCGAGGTCTTTGACCTGAACGGCGTCATCGGCGAGCTCGCTTTCGCCGACGATGAGCACCATGCGCGCCCGAAGCTGATTGGCGCGCCGAAGTTGGCTCTTGAGCGAGCTTCCGCGCGTGTCGATGTCGCATCGAATTCCGCGGGCTCGCAGCTGGCGCGCCAGCAGCAGGCCGGGACCAATGGCCTCGGCGCCGATGGGTGCGACGAGCGCGTCGAGCGAGTTGGCCGAGACCGCGACATCGCTTGCGATCAGCAGCCGCTCGAGGCCGGCGGCGAAGCCGATGGCGGAGACCGCGGGCCCGCCGAGATCCGCAACCAGCCCGTCGTAGCGCCCGCCGCCGACGAGCGTGCTGCCGGCGCCGAGCTTGTCCCGCGCGCCCTGAATCTCGAAAAGAGTCCGCGTATAATAATCGATCCCTCGAACGAGTCGCGCGTCGACCGTGTACGGCGTGCCGAGCGTATCGAGGTACGTGCAAAGCTTGGCGAAGTGCTCGCGATCGCCGGGGTCCAGGAACTCGTGAATCGTGGGCGCGCCCAGAACGGCCGCCTGATCGCGTTCGTCCTTCGAATCGAGGACTCGCAAAGGATTGGTGCGCAGGCGTCGTTGTGAGTCGGTCGAAAGCGAGTCGCTGCGGGGCGTGAGGTGCTCGACGAGGGCCTCGCGATATCGTCTCCGAACCTGCGGACCCCCCAGCGAATTGATCAGCAAATGCACGTCAGGCACCTCGAGCTCCCGCATGAGTTCGAAAAGCATCGTGATCATTTCGGCATCACACCCGGGGCCGTCGTCGCCGAAAATCTCTGCACCGAGTTGAAAAAATTGTCGGTACCGCCCGCGTTGAGGCCGCTCCGCCCGAAACATCGGCCCCGCGTACCACCAGCGTGTTACCGGCTCCCGCGATGAAACGGCGTGCTCGAGATACGCTCGCACCGCCCCCGCCGTCCCCTCGGGTCGGAGCGTCAGCGAATCGCCATGGTGTTGGAACGAGTACATCTCCTTTTCGACGACGTCGGTCGTGTCGCCCATCGCACGCACGAACAAGGAGGTCGGTTCGACGTACGGGGTACGGACCTCGCGGAATCCGTGCAGGTTCATCGTCCGCGCGTAAGCCTGTTCGATGTACTGCCAGCGCGCGCTCTCCTCGGGCAGCACGTCGTTCATGCCCTTGACGGCTCGGAGCAGAGTCATTTCTGTTGGGTGGATCCGGGGGAAGTCAAAAGAGCCCGGACTTATGGCCCCGAGCGCACGGCCGGGTCAAGCCCGTGGACAATGGCGCCACGCGCCAGGGCGCGCTAAGCCGCTCCACCGTGGATGCCAATGCGCGGCGTTCATTCCGAACCTGCGCGCTCGACCCAGGGGCAGCTCGCGTCGGCGTGGCCATCGACGATGAGCTGGGCCTTCTGGCCCATCCTCGGGGGGTGCTCGACGCGTCGGATCCGGAAGCGCTCATCGTAGGTCTGAAGACTCTCGCCGACGAGGAGAACGTAGGCCGGTTCGTCGTCGGCCTGCCGCTCGACATGCGAGGCGGCGAGGGGCAAGCCGCGCGTCGGTCGCGAGCGTTGGCGCAGCGCATTGCCGACGCTACGGGTCGGCTCGTTGAGCTCTGGGACGAGCGGCTCTCGACCGTGCAGGCGCGCCGTTCCCTCGCCGCGGCCAACGTGCGCGGTCGCAAGGCCAGGGCCCACGTCGACGAAGCTGCGGCATGCGCCATCTTGCAGTCTTGGATCGACGCGCGGGGTCGCAGTCGGGGTCGTCGATGACGGATCCGCAGAAACGGGCGAGCGGCGCGCGTCGAACGAAAGGCGAGCCGAGCGCCGGTCCGAAGCGCCGGCGCGGCAAACGCCGTCCCAGGGTCGCCGAAACAGAGGTCGCGCACCCGCCGCGCGTTCGTCTGGGCGTCGGTGCCCGTGTCGCGATTGCAGCCGGATGCCTGGCCGCCGCCGTCTCGATTGGGCTCTTCGTTGTCTACCCTTCACGACGGGGACCCGGCTCCGGACAGTCGGTCGAGATTGCCATTCCAAAGGAATCCACCTCCGTTGGCCTTGCAATGCAGCTGTTCGCCGCGGGCCTCGTGTCGAATCCAGAGTGGTTCGCGTTCTGGGTGCGCGCCACGGGGGGAGCGGGCGAAGTGGTCGCGGGGGTACACCTGCTCACCGACGACGCGAGCCCGCGCGAGCTGATGGCGCGCCTCGAACGCCACGGAGCCACGGGCACGGCGCGCGTCACGTTCCCGGAGGGCTGGAATCGATTCGAGATGGCGCGCCGATTGGACGAAAAGCATGTCGTCTCTCTTCGTGCATTTCTGGATGCAACCGCCGACGCAAACCTGCTGCGCGAGCTCGGAGTCGAGGGCGACAGCGCCGAAGGCTTTCTCTTTCCAGCCACCTACGACTTTCCCTTGGACGACGACGCGCAAGACGTCGTCCGGATGATGAAGCGCGAGTTTGATCGCCGGTGGGACATCCTCGTCCGGGCCCGCGCGGCGACGCTCGGTGACGTGATGACGTCTGCTGCCCTCAATCTGCGCGACGTGGTCACGTTGGCGTCGATGGTGGAGAAGGAAGCGGTGGTCGACGACGAACGCCCGGTCATCGCCAGCGTCTTCTTGAACCGCATCCGCGACCCGGCCTTCCATCCGAAGCGGCTTGAATGCGACCCGACGGCCAGTTACGGGTGCCTCGTTGCGCCCACCGCGGCGGCATCGTGCGCCACCTTCGTGGGCAAGGCGACCGCGGCGATGGAACACGATCCGGACAACCCGTATTCGACGTACACCCATGAGGGCCTCCCACCCGGTCCCATCGCGAATCCCGGGGTCAAGTCGCTCGACGCCGTCATGGCACCAAGTCGATCTCGGTACTTGTTCTTCGTCGCGCGCGGCGAGGGCAGGCACGCATTCTCCGAGACGTACGAGTCGCACGTCGCTGCGGTGCGCGATGCCGGTGCGCGGTGGAAATAGTCCGGGACGAGCAACCGCCGATGGTATCTCGACCTCATGTCTGCGTGGTCCCCCGCTGCGTTCGGCGGCGCTGGTTGCATCGCCGTTCACTACCTCTTGCTGCGTGCCGCGTCGGGTCGCATTGGGGATCGCCTCGGCGCGCTTGTCCTCGAGTCGAGCGCATGCCTCGGCATCGCCGCGGTCCTCGCATTCGGCGGTCCGGGCGGCGTTGTCGCCACGACACGCGCTGGCGTCGGATTCGCAGCGGCGAGCGGCCTTGCCGTATCGGGCGCGAGCGTTCTGCTCTTCACGGCTCTTCGGCGCGGGGGGCCCCTCGGGTCTACGGGCACGATCGTCCTGGGCGGTGGCGTCGTCCTGAGCGCGCTCGCCTCGCCGTGGCTCTTCGGCGAGACGTTGACGGCACGGCGGACCCTCGGGGTGGTGCTCGGAATCGTGGCCATGTGGGTGCTGAGCGGCGAACCGTGATACAGGTTCATGCCCGTGTTCGTCATCGGCGATATCGGAGGGACCCACACGCGCCTTTCTCTTTTGGGCCCGACCGGACGCACGGTGCGGCACCAAGATCTGGAGAGTCGGCTCTTTCCCTCACTCGAAGCGGCGGTCCGCTCCTTTTTGTCGGCGTCGAAGCCGCCCCCGAAGGTTGTTGCAGCGGCCTTTGGCGTCGCCGGGCCGGTGGTCGATGGGCGCGTTTCGGCGACAAATCTGCCCTGGGTGATCGACGCGAAGTTGCTCGGACGCAAGCTCTCGATTCGACGCGTGACGCTCATCAACGATCTGGTGGCGCTGGCACTGGGCACGCTCGGAGTGGCGCCCCGCAAGCTCCGGACTATCGGCCGCGCCGGCACTCCCAAGCGAAAAGGTGCCAACATCGCAGTTCTCGGCGCGGGTACTGGACTCGGTGAGGCGATGCTGATTTGGGACGGAACGCGATACGTCCCAAGCGCCACCGAAGGCGGACACAGCGATTTTGCTCCACGCGACGAGATCGAAGTCGAATTGTTTCAGTTTCTGCGAACGCGGTTCGGCCACGTGAGTTGGGAGCGAACCCTCTCGGGCGACGGTCTGAGCAATATTTACGACTTTTTCCGGCAAGCCAAAGGGACCACGGAGAGCACCGAAAACGCGCGGTCGATCGCAGCGTCACCGGATCGCAACGCCGCCATCTCGGAGCTTGGAATCGGCGGGCGAAGCGAGGCGGCTTCGCAGGCCGTTCGTCTTTTCTCCACGATTTACGGTGCGGAGGCCGGCAATCTCGCCTTGAAGACGCTTGCCGTGGGAGGGGTTTACGTCACCGGCAACATCGCTGTGCGCATGCTCCCCATCCTCGAACAAGGCGGTTTCCGACGCGCGTTCTCAGACAAAGGCCGCTTGATGACCTTGATGGAGAAAATTCCGATCGCGGTCGTGCTCGACCCGAATATCGGTCTCGCCGGGGCCGCCCGAGTAGCCCTCGAAGGTGAGCGTTAGCGCTCCGCGAGAGATCTCCGCGTCGAGCGTATGGTTTTGGCCGTTCGCGTCCGCATGGGTTGCGGACGGTCGCCGGCATTCGCCTTCGCGACGTGTCGACGAGGCCGGGTCGGCGCGATCGGAGCTGAACGGCGGACCGAAGCTCCGTGATCGCTGTCTTCGTCGGACTGACGCGTTCGCCGTCGGACCGGCTCACTCGTTCGCCGTGAGACCGGCTGCGGCCCGGTCCACGAGCCACGTGATCGAGCCGCGACAGCCGCGCACCAAACGCGCCGGGGTTTCGTGCAGATCGCCCTGGATGTCCCAGACGCGGCGCAGCGCTTGGATCTTCCCGGCGCCCAAGGCGAGAACGAAGACGCTCCTGCCATGTTGAATGGCGGGGACGGTCAACGTCAACCGCCCCTCGCGACCCGCCCTGGCGGGGACGGCCAAAACGAGCCGATGGACGACGTCTACACTAGGCTCGCCTGGAAATAGCGAGGCGGTGTGCCCATCGTCTCCGACCCCCAGTACCACGACGTCCAAAGCTGGAATGCCGTCGTCGCCGGTTTGCGTCTGGCTCCGGAGCAACAGTTCGTATTCGCGCGCTGCCTGATCGCCGTCGGTCCGCTCGGCGGGCATGCGGTGAACCTGCCGCTCTGGCACTCGCGCGGCATCGAGCAACGTGGCCTTCGCCCACCGATAGTTGCTCCGGTCGTCGTCGGGTGGAACAGCGCGCTCATCGACCCAAAAGACCCGGACGCTCGCCCACTCGATTCCCGGCTCGGTGGCGAGCAGCGCGTAGGCGGCGCGAGGAGTATTTCCGCCCGACAAGGCGAGGGTGGCATATCCGCGCAACGAGATTGCGGCTTGCAGGGCCCGCCCGACCAAGGCCGCGGCCTGCTGTGCGACCTGCCCGGCCTCCCGCAACACGATGAGTTGCCCCGGAACGACCTGCGTGTTCATTTCGTGCGTGACCTTAGCCGCTCGCCATTCGGAAGCGAAACCCGACACGTCGCCTGTTACGCACCAGCAAGTTCTTCGCCCCTCAGTTCATCCGCCCAAATGGCGGCGTCCGCGAGCGCATCGTCTTGTGAGGGGCGATGAAGCGTGCGCTCGAGAACGAGCGCGACTCCCGTGGGCCGAAGGCGGATGTGTTGCTCGAGGTGCTGCGTTTCACTGTCGGACGAGACACGGACGCGCCACGCCGCTTGGGCTGCATCTTGGCGCGCAACTTCTCCGAGTATGGCAAGGCCGTCTGCGCTAGCCTCGAGTTCGAGCCCGAGCAGACTGCCTTTTGGCGCCCAGTCGACGGGCTGCTGCTTGACCTGCGTCTGGACGTATCCGCCGTCGGGCCGGACGAGCCTCAATTTTCCAGCCAAGGATGCCGTTTTCCATCCGAGACGCGTGGCCATCCAACCGAGCAGAAGAGCCCCCTCCGGGGCGAGCGGCGCCCCGGTTGGACAGGCTTGCAGCAGGCTCACCCGCGTGACGCGGCGAACGAGCCCACGCAACCGCGGCGGATCGAACATTCGCGCGCAGAGTTCTTGCCACGATGCGAGGCGGCTCCATACGAGATCCGCGATTCCGGGCCGCTCGTCCTCGGGACGGCTCCGCGCCCAACGCACCGCATGCGACAAGCTCGCGATCGAGCTCTGCCCGGCATCGAGGACGACCCGCCGTGCCTCCCGGGCCAGCGGTTCGAAAGCCGGATCGTCAGAGTGCACGCGCGCAAGCCATACGAGCGTAGTCGGCACGTCCGTCGCACATAGGGCTTGCACGCAGCTCGACAGGCGATTGCAAAGCGCACCGCGTGCGACGAGCGTCACGCGCTCGGAGCAAACGATCGTGCGGCCCCCCGGGTCGGGCGCACAAACGGCCGAGACGGAGGCCTCGAGTTCGTTGCGACCATCCGGATCCAAGCCCACGACAATGGCGCGTGCCGGCACGTTCTTGACGACCTCATCGACGAACGCGACGCACTGGTCGGCCTGAGCCGGCGTCGCGGCAACCACGACCAGGTTCATCGTGCAAGCCCGCGATTTCAGGGGCTCGCCGGCGACGGCAGGCGTGGTCCAGAGAGCGCGCAACTCTTCGTCGATGCGGGCAAGGACAACTCCGGGGGCGATCGTCATGGCTTCCGCCAGCGTCGGCCGTCACGGGCGAGCAGCTCGTCGGCTAGCTCCGGGCCCCACGAACCGGCGGCGTACAATGGCGGGGCCGGGGCATCGCTGGACCCCCAGGCTCGAAGGACGCGGTCGATGTACGCCCACTGTTCTTCGACCTCGTCGCGACGGGTAAATAACGTCGCTTCTCCACGCATCGCATCGAGCAGGAGTCGCTCGTACGCTTCGGGCGTATTCGACCCAAAAGTAGCGCCATAGCGGAAATCCATCGCCACGTCGCGTAGAATCGTCTGTTGCCCCGGCTCTTTAGAGATGAAGCGCAGGGCTATGCCTTCGTCCGGCTGAATGCGAAGCGAGAGCACGTTCGGCGTGATGCCGCCGTCTCTCGCGCGAAAAAGGGTGTGGGGGGCCTCGCGAAACGCGACCGCGATCTCCGTTACGCGCCTGGCCAGTCGTTTTCCCGCACGCACGTAGAAGGGGACACCGCTCCAGCGCCAGTTATCGACGAATACGCGCATGGCCACGTAGGTCTCAATACGCGATTCAGGCGCCACGTCGGGCTCTTGGCGATAACCGACGACTTCCTCACCATGAAGCACACCGCTCGCGTATTGCCCTCGGACCACGTTGCCAGCGACTTCGTCGTTCTCTATGGGACGAAGGCTCCGAAGAACCTTCACCTTTTCGTCTCGCACGGCGTCGGCGGAAAGCGAAATCGGCGGTTCCATGGCGGTGAGACACAGCAGTTGCATGAGGTGATTTTCGACGATGTCGCGTGTGACACCGGTTTGCTCGTAGAACTTCCCGCGCCCCTCGACGCCGAGGTCCTCAGCAACCGTAATCTGGACATGATCGACGTGCTCCCGCCCCCAAATGGGCTCGAACAGAGAGTTGGCGAACCGAAAAACCAACAAATTTTGGACAGTCTCTTTCCCGAGATAATGGTCGATACGAAAGACCTGAGTTTCATCGAAAGCGGCGGCGACGGCATCGTTCAGCTCGCGCGCACTGGCCAAATCGTGCCCGAATGGCTTTTCGAAGACCACGCGCGTCCATATACCCTCAGCGCGCTCGCGCGCCGCTGGGACAACAAGACGAGAGCTGCGGAGTCCTTCGACGATTGGCCCGAACTCGTTCGGTGGGACGGCCAGATAGAAAAGGCGATTTCTCCCCGTCCCGCGCTCGATATCCATGCGTTCAAGGTGCGCCCGCAACGCTTCGTACGTGGAGGGATCGTTCGCCGCCCCGCGCACGTAGCCGATGCCTTTCTCGAAGTCCGACCAGACAACGGAGTCGATCGGTTTCCGACGAGAAAAGGCCGAAACGGCCGACTTCATCTCCGCGCGAAAAGACTCGTCGCTTTTCTCTCGCCGCGCAACGCCGACGACCGCGAATCCCCCCGGCAGCGAGTGCGCCCACGCCAAATTGTACAACGCGGGCATCAACTTGCGACGGGTCAGATCTCCTGAGGCGCCAAAGATAACCACGGCGCAAGAGTCGCTTGCGCGGTCCTCGACGAGCCCTCGACGCAGGGGATTGGGTCCGATCATGACGCCTCAGCCGTACGCGAGAGCCGGGCGGCGTGCAATACCGTGTTCGGCTGGACCGCGCGCGCGCCGTCCACGGCAGCCGGCGCTCCTCCGAGTCGATCTCGTTCTATGAGGCTCGCCGGCGCTTATTCCCAGACCCGGGAGCCGGCCCGGACCTTGCGCGGGCTGCTTTGATGTTTACGTTTTCTCATCACGAGGGTGAAGACTTCTCCAATGCGCGTCATCGGATGCCCGAATGGGCGATTTCTTGGCTACGTTCACGTACAGGTCGCTTCGCGCATTTACGTGCTGCCGGTGGAATCCTGTCCCCTTACCCTCGACGACGGTTCCACACTCGAGCCGGGGTTTTTTGAAGAGAGCGCCGGGCGTTTCGGAATCCGGGTTTCGAGCGAAGCCTCCGATTCGGTGGTTCAAGAAACAATCGAGCACGCGTCGGTAGAGGCTGCACGTCTCATTTCGCGCAAATTTCTGAATTAGCGCGGCACCCATCGTGGTTTATGTGATGGTGACCGTGGGCAGTTACTTCGTTTGGAATGACTGAGATCTGAACGGCTTTGCCCGGCGCGAAGTCGAAATTGACGACGTTACGCTCGATCAAAATATAAGAAACTCCGAGGAGGTACGTCATGAGCACGCGAATGCCCGAAACGCAATCGAGGACCGGCTCCTATGACACGTCGCTGTCGTCTTCCGCGGCTGGCCCGCAGGGGCTTACGCCGGACGGTCCTCCGCAAACCGTCCGCGACGAGGCTGGCGAGGCTGCGGTCAAGCGCCCCCGCGGCTTCGCAGCCATGGACCGGAAACTCGTGAGCGACATCGCCCGAAAGGGAGGCAAGGCCGCGCATTCGGCGGGCACTGCCCATGAATTCACGACCGAGGAGGCGCGCATCGCGGGTCAGAAAGGCGGACGCGCCACGCATGCGCGTCGTCGACGGACGAACGACGAGCTTCCTGAGCGCGAACCCAAGCTCGACGCGAGAGGCCCGTCGCCCGGTTGAACGCTTCGGGCTTGAAGCCGGCGGTCACTCCTCGAGAACTCGGGCGAGGATGTCCAGCGCGTCGACCACGCGTTGCCGCTCTGCGCGCGGCAATCGTTCGAGCAATATCGCACAAGCCGTCGACCATTCCGCGGCGACGGCTTCGGCGATGCGTTTGCCACGCGTCGTCAATCGTGCATCGTTCTGCCGTCCGTCCTCGGTTCCTTTGCGACGCGCGATAAGGCCGTCCCGCTCGAGGCCCGCCAGGTTGCGGCTCGCGGTTGACGGGTCGATGCCGAGCCGGGTGGCCAGCACCGACGTGGCGACGACTCCGCGCTCCGCGATGATCTGCAGGGCTTCGGCCTGCTGGGGGGTCAGTTGACCCGCGGCGCGTGCCCGCTTGCGCCCGAGGCGGTTCAGCCCCTGGGCGAGAACATGAAGGGCTCTGCTCGCTTTTGCGTCGGCCATCATCGCTGCCTAGCGGATCGCCAAGGTCCGGCCTGGCGTCAAGGGCCATGATGAGAAACCAACCTACGCGCGCTTGCCCCCCGACGGCCATCGGCATGGCCGAAGCGCGAGCAAAATGTCACAAGAGCGCCAATAAGGTCGCGCTATTGCCGAACATCGACGTCGGTTCTACCGTATCGTGGCGGCTGCCGGCGCAGAGAATCCTCCGAACGTTCCCATGACCAACCACGTCCTCGAACCACGGCTCGCCAATGTGACTGGGGCATCCGGCAGCAACGGCGGCGCTCGCGGCAACGGAAACACGTGCCGAATGTTCGACAACGATTGGCTGGAGCGGTTCTCCCGCATCCACCCGGCAACGCCATTTGTCGCCTGGGTGCCCGTGGTCGGCTTCTTTCTGATCCGCTCGACGTTGCGCCACGATCTGGCACGGTTCTCCGTCGCAGCCCTGTTCGCGGGCGGCATGCTGGCGTGGACCCTCGCCGAGTACGTGCTGCATAAGTTCGTGTTCCATTGGACCAATGACACGACCTGGGGCAAACGCGTGCATTTTCTGCTGCACGGCGTGCATCACGAATATCCCGGCGACAAGGATCGCCTCGTGATGCCCTTGCTCACGAGCGTTCCGCTCGCTGTCCTATTCTACACAATCTTTTCGATCGCGATGGGTCGCCCCATGGGCGAGCCTTTCTTCGCCGGATTCGTACTCGGCTACCTTTTCTACGACGGGACGCACTACTACGTGCATCACTTCGTTCCGACGACTCGTTGGGGCAAGTTCTTGCGGCGACACCACATGACACATCACTTCGCCGATCACGATGGCGGGTTCGGCGTGTCCTCGCCCCTCTGGGACTTGGTCTTCGAGACGATGCCGGCGAAGAAGAAGTAAGATCACCAAGCGTTAGGGGGCGCCGACACCGAGAGACAAGCGTTGGCGGCCGGCCATTACGGCAGGGTCCCCGCGCGATGCGCTAGGCTGGCCTCATTTCGCTCATGAAGACGGTAGGGCAGAACCACACTGCGGGCGTCGCGGCGAATGAGATCGGCACCGTACTGGCGCAGCGCTACGAAGTCGTTCGCGAGCTCGGTCGCGGCGGCATGGGGGTCGTTTATCTGTGCAAGGACGTCGTTACGGGCGATCGGGTCGCACTCAAGCGCTTGCGCTCCCCGGACAAGGGCGGCGCCCGGGCGGCCGAAGAGAGCTGGTGGTTTCACCAGGAGGCGCGCGCCGTTTCGCTGCTCGACCACCCTGCCATCGTGCGCGCTCGAGACTTCGGCCAGCTCGCGGACGGAAGCCCCTTTTTCGTGATGGACGTGCTTCCGGGGCGCAGCGTGCACGAGTGGATGCACACCATGCACCTGCCGTGGAGTGTTACCTGGGCCATGGCGGACCAGGTGCTCTCCGCACTGGCCCATGCGCACGCGCGCGGCGTCATTCATGGAGACCTGAAGCCGTCCAATATCATGCTCGATCTCGCTTCGAGCGCGCTAGGGCCACGCGCCTACGTCTTGGATCTCGGGCTCGCTTGGTTGCGAGAGTACCGGCATGACTCGCGGCTTGACGGCGCATCCGCCCCCGAAGTGGCCGTGCATTCCGGCGCAGGGACCGTCGGCTGGGTGGCACCGGAGCAAATCCGCCGACAAGCTGCGCTCGTAGGGCCGGCGACGGACCTCTATGCGCTCGGCTGCGTGATGTACCGGGTGCTGAGCGGTCGAGAGGTTTTCGAGGGGACCGCGCAAGAGGTGCTTCGCGCCCACAAGCGACTCGCCGTGGCGCCGGTTCGCTTGCCGGACGATGCGCCTGCGGCCACCAGCAAATTCGTGCTCAGGCTTCTCGAGAAGAAGCCATGGAACCGCTTCGAGGTTGCTGCCGACGCGCGCAAAGCCTGGGTGCGGCTCAAGCCTGCTCACGCTTCGACGCTCGAGGAGATCGTCCAGGGCAACCCAAGCTCGCGCGCGGTACCGGCAGCGTACGCCCGCTCGCTTGCGCCCGGCATCTTGAGTCTTCGTGCGCCGATGCTGGTCGCGCGGCACGACGAACGCCTGGAACTTTGGAGATCCGTGGTGGGGATCGCGAGCGGCGAGGAGCACCAGGAACTGGTCGCTCTCATCGGCGACGCCGGCGTCGGCAAGAGCCGCATCGCCGAGTGGCTCTGCGCCGAAGTGCACGAACGGGGCGTCATGCTGCCCCTCCGGGCCCGGTACGGCCGCACGCCCTCGGCGCTCGATGGAATCACCGGCGCGATTGCCGCGCACTTCGGATTGACGCGTGCCGACCGGGCGACGGTCGAGCAAACCCTAATCTCGCGCTGGGACGTCGCCCAGGACGACGACGAAGCGCTTTCGTGGGTCGCTGCCACGGCCGAGTGGTTGAGACCCACGCCGCCCGGCACTGTGGCTCCGCTCGGGCCAACTGGAAAGCGCTTCGTCCTCGATCGCCCTGAGCTTCGCTTTCTCGTGATCAAGCGACTTCTCGAGCGCCTCGCCGCGGATCGGCCGTTGCTCATGTGGCTCGACGACCTGCACTACGCCTCACCGAATACGTTCGAGGTGCTCGCGCGTCTCAAGCGCGATGCGCCCGCACTGAGGTTGTTCGTCTTGGCGACGGCCCGAAGCGAAACGCTCGCAACAGACATCGACGCAGCGCTGCGGATGGAGGCCCTGAGGGCCGCTTGGACCGGACGCGTGATCGAGTTGAAGCCGCTCGGGACAGACGACACAGAAACGCTGCTGCGTTCGGCGCTGCCCCTCGAAGACGGAGCCGTGCGTCGTGCCGTCGAGCAAAGCCGGGGCAACCCGCTTTTCGCGCTCCAGCTCCTCTATGCTTGGGCGGGGGGTGGCTACTTGACTCTTGACGGCGATACGTACCGTGTCCCCGAGCACGCGATCCATGGCCGACCCATCACGACCGCCGAGCTTTGGGACGAACGAGTCCGCGCGATTCCGACGGAATTGCGTCTCGGCGCCTACGCGGCCGCGGCGCTCGGCGATGACGTGCGCGGCGAGGTGTTGAAAACGCTATGTGCTTCCCTCGGGGTGGACTCCCGCGACGCGTTCGCCGCTCTGACGGGGGCTCAAATTCTCCTTGCGTCAGGCATGGACCAATTTCATTGGCCGCACGCCCTGCTTCAGGAGCATTTGATCGAGCGCCTGAACGAGCGCAAAGACGCGCCGGCCGTGTACCGATTGGCGGCCAATGCGCTCGCGAAACATCCTGGCGTGGGATCGCGCCGCATCATGAAACACCGTGTCACGAATCTCCTTCGAGCGGGCGACGACGATACGGCCGCCAAGCTGATGCTCGACTTCATCCGTGCATCCTGGCGCCGCGGACGGGATACGTCGGCCACGCTCCAAGATCTGGAAATGCTGAAGGGGCACCTTCACCGGTCGAACGCCGCGGAGGCGGCACTCTGGCGCGCGGAATCACTTCGGTACATGGGCCGTCTGGATGAAGCGCGCACCGAAGGCGAGGCGGCGCGGCGGGCATTTGAACAGGGCGGCGACTTGGCCAACGAAGCAAGCGCGCTTCGCTTGCTCGGCCATATCGCAAGCGATTTGGGACAGCCGGCGCAGGGAAGGGTGCTCGTCGCCGCAGCCCTGCAGCGCTACGGACGGCTCGGCGACGCCGCCGGGCGCGCGCAGGCCGAAGTCGTGCTCGGTGAAATCGACTATTTGCTCGGAGATCATGCCCGCTCCCGAGCGACGCTCAACAAGGCAATCGAGCGATGCACCCACGTCGCGGACGTGCTCGGACGCGCCCAGTGCCTCATTCTGCTGGCGCTCATTGAGGAGGCTGCGGGCGCCTTTCAGCGGGGGCGGAACCTGCTCGCTCGGGCGCGCACCGAGTTCGATGGGATCGGATATCGACTTGGCGTCGCTCAGAGCGACGTCGCACTCGGACACGCGGATCACCGCGCGTTCGAGTTCGCGGGTGCTCGGGCGCGCGCTTTGGCGGCCCGGGCGAGCTTCCGCGAAGTGGAAAACCCCCGCGGCGAGGCCGCTTGCGAGCGTCTGCTCGCCATGGTGGCACTCGATTCGGACGACTATGAAGCTTCGGAGGCCCATGCGCGGGTGGCATTCAAAATCTACGAGAGATTGCAAGATCCTTGGGGGCAGCTCGAGGCACGCCTCCTTCTCGCCCAGGTAGCTCTCGCGCGTGACGATGAAAGAGCCGCTGCGCTCGTGTCGGCGTGCGACAAGGCGGTGCTGGACGAGGCTGAGCCACGACAGCACAGGCACCTGACGCGTGCGTGGCTCGCGCAAAGCCAGGGGCGCTGGGCGCATGCAGCCGCCGAGCTCGACGCCGCGCGTACCGCCTTCGTCGTCCCCACGCTCGAAAGCGGCAGTGCTCGCGCCGCGGAGGCCCTTGCGCGTACCGGCGATCACACGCCGCATCTGCTCGTGCGGCTCGGCAGAATGGCATCGGCGGGCCCGGCGCTCGAGAAAATCGAGGCGTGGCTCAGCCAAATCGAAGCGGCCAGTGGGCGTGCGATCGCCCAGATTTCACCGCCCACTTCGCGTGAGGCATGAGCCCTCGGCATGCTAAGCTCGCGGCTACGATGGCGACTCCCCAAGACCCGGGCAAGCGACGCAAACAAAAGATTCGCCGGACGAAGCGCCTGGCCGAGTGGCGCCTCGGGCAGGTGGCATCCGCTGCGGCGGATCCGGCCGCGACCAAGGCGAAACCCAGTTCGAGCTAAGTTCGAGCCACGTGCGCGCGAGTTTTCTTCCGAGCGCGATGAAGCGGCTGCAGGGTGATGGATTCGAGTCTCCAAGAGAAGTACGCACCCGACAGCGTCTGCTTTGGATGCGGTCCGAGGAATGAAAAGGGACTGCGCATTCGGAGCTTCGCTCAGGATGACGATGCGTGTGTGGCTCGTTGGCGGCCGCAGCCCCATCACCTTGCTTTCGCCGGGGTTGTGAACGGAGGCATCTGCGGCGCGCTGCTCGACTGCCACTCCAACTGGACCGCCGCTTGGCACTTGATGCGAAATGCGGGGATGACCGTGCCGCCTTGCACGGTGACCGCACAATTCGCGGTTCAGCTGAAGCGCCCGACCCCGCTCGATGCGGAGCTGGTGCTGCGTGCGAAGGTCATCTCAGCCGCCGCCGATCGGGCCACCGTCGATTCCGCCATCGAGGCAAACGGAAATGTGACGGCGACATGCCGCGGCGTCTTCGTCGTCGTGAAGGAAGGGCACCCCGCGTTTCACCGCTGGTGATTCCATGGCGCAGACAGCCGAGAACTTGGCCGGCCCCGTACCATCTGGACACGATTCGAGCTTGGAGGGGCTCATGCGCACACTCGTCCAGGCCGACCAGCGGCGCGCCATTCGGCGCGCCATCCGCGTCGAGTGCAAAGTCGTTCGCGAACGGGATTTCCGCCCCATTGGACACCGAGGAGTCGATCTCTCCCACCTTGGCATGCTGGTCGTCGGCGATGAGCCAGCGTTGACCGGCGAACCGGTCATCGTCGAATTCCGCCTTCACCGTGTCGGTCCGTGGTTCGACGCACAGGCCACGATCGCGCGCGTTCTCCACGGACGGCGCCCAGCGGATTGGACGGGTCGGTGCTTCGGCCTCGAATTCGAGCCTTTGCCCCCAAATGTCGAGCGCTATTTGCGTGGAGCCCTGCGTCGGGTGCCGCCGCCCTTGCCGATGCGTGAGCCCCGCGTCGACTACGCGGCAACGGTGCACTTGGCCGCGCTGTCGTAATGGCGACCGTGGCGTCGGGTACCGGTTGCCACGCCGCCAATTTGGCCTCGCGCGAGGTGCGCCAGTTACGATCGGTGATTGAACCATTGACAGCCGGCCTGTCGCGATCGGTCCATGACCATCGAAAGGACGCCTCCCATGCCTTTGCCTGTTCCTTCGCCCCAAGCTCCGCCTGCGTCCCCGTCGTTGGGATCCGCAGGCCCCCACGCGCTCGTCGCCTCGCTGCGTGGGCCTCCGCCGTTGCTGACCTACGTGGCATGCGGAGTACGTCCCAACCGGCGTGCTGAGATTCGGCGCGCCCTTCGCTTCGGATGCCGTGTCCGCCGATCGGATGGACAAAGGCTCGTCGGGGATCGCGCCGTCGATCTTTCGCCTCGGGGAATGTTGCTGCTCTCCGATGAGCGGCTCGAGCGTGAGACCGTGCTCGTTGTAAGTTTCATGGCCACCGAGTTTCCGATTTGGTTCGATACCCGAGCGATCGTGGCGCGAGTCGTCGAGGGGCGGCGGACGGGCGACCCCGGGCGAGCCGTGGGCCTTCGCTTCGAATCGCTGCCGTCGGTGTCACAGCTCATTTTGCGCGGGCACCTCAAGAAGCTGGACCCGACCACGCCCCAGCGCGAGCGGCCGGGCTCGCGGGTGATCCATCGTCTGGACCCGGATTACGCGCGGATCGTCAAGGACATACTCGACGGGAATTGATGGCACGGCCGGGCCCGCCCCCCCGAACTGCGTCGAGAGCCGAATTGCCGAACGGCTCCCCGGCCGATAAATTGATTCGATGGGTCCCATCACGCGCCTGACGGGCCTGATCGGGTTCGTGGTTGTCGTGTCGGGCCGCAGCGCGTTGGCGCAAGGCGATGATCCCAGTGCGCTCGCAGAGGCCTTATTCCGCAACGGGCGTGACCTGATGGCGGAAGGGAAATTTCCCGAAGCCTGCCCGAAGTTTGCTGAGAGCCAGCGTGTCGACCCGAAGCCAGGAACCCTGATCAATCTCGCGCTTTGCCACGAGAAAACCGGTCACACGGCGAGCGCCTGGGCCGAGTACTTGGAGGTCGCCGAGAGCGCTCGCCACGCCGGCCAGGTGGAACGAGAGACGGTTGCCCGCGAGCACGCCCGGCTGCTGGAGCCCGCGCTCCCACACGTCGTGATCGACGCGGACCCGTCGTACGGTGCTCAAGTCGTGCTCGACGACCGGCCGCTCGGCCCCGGCGCGTTTCGTACGCCCATTCCGATTGATCCGGGCGACCACGTCATTCGTGCGACGGCGTTGGGCAGAAAACCGTTCTCGGAGGCCTTCGTCGTCCCGACCGGTTCCGGGATCCGGACTCTGGTGTTGCCGGCGCTCGCTCCGAGTCGTGGCCCGGTCCCGTTTCTTGGGATCGCTCGCCCACTGCCCCAAGTCCCCGCTGGGCTACGGCCATGGCTCGACGCTCGCCGCGCGTGGGGCCTTGTCGCCGGTGGCGCGGGGCTGGCTCTCGTCGGAGCTGGCGCGTTTTTTGGAATGCGGGCCTTTTCTGACAAGCGCACGGCAGACAACGAATGCGACGCCGACCTCTGCACCGAGCTCGGACTGAACGCCATCGGCGCGATGAGAACGGCCGAGGCGGTCTCTACCGTTTCGGTCGCAGCGGGCATCATGGCGCTGAGTGGTGGCGCTTATCTGCTGCTGTCGGGCAAAGCGCATACGGGCCACCAGGCGTCTACCTGGCGAATAGCCCCCGACATCGGGGCTCATGGAGTGAGAGCGTTCGTCGCCTGGTAAAGCTAGGCTACGTCGTACGCAGCCACATTATTGAGTATCATAGAAGACCGCGCTCGGCCGCATGGGCAGCGCGGCACGTCGCGCGCGGTCACGTTTGGAGACGTGAGTGCTTATCCTCAATGGTCATCGATCGCCTTCGCTTCGCGCAATCCACGGCAGCCGTCTTCGCGTTCGCGTGCTCGCTCGGCGCATGCGCGCTCCTCGTTGGGCCCCCCGACGGCCACAGGCTATTCGAATCGAACGACGGCGATACGGCCGTAGCCCCTGAGGCTTCGACCGACGCGTCGGGGTGGGACGCCGACGACTCGTCGTCCGGTCCGCTCGACGCGGCGGCCGACGCGTCCGACGCGATCGAGGAGATGGGCGCCGATGCAGAAGCCGGGCGGACGGCGTTCACGGGGCCCGTCATTACGCTCGCTTCAGGGGAAAATGCTCCAGAGGGCATTGTGCAAACGAGCGGAGCCCTTTATTGGGCCGATTTTGGAGACTCGACGATCCACAGATTGGCTCGTTCTTCGGACGGGTGGTTCGACCCCGTCACCGCGGATTCCGCATCGGGGTCGACTCCATTTGCATCGACAACCTTGGCCTTGGCTCCTCCGCCTACCGACCTGCTCGCCGACACGCTGTACCTTTATGCGCTCGTCGGCGTATTCGTGACGAGTCAGGAGTGCGCCACGTTTCTACCCTATTCGCTCACCGGCGACGGCGGCACACTGGGCTGCGCGTATCCGACCTCCGTCTGTTCACGAAGCGTCAATCGACTTGCGCAGGATGGGTCCAATATTTATTTGAGCGGCGGCCTGTGCGGGTCAGTCGCCCCTTCGTACATTTTCGTCGAGACTGCGCCGGGGACCAACAACCTCGGGTGGACCAAGATCGGGCCGCTTTCGGCCCCCGCCAGCGCGATGGCTGGGGACACGGTCAAGGTCTACTTCGCCATCGGAAATCAGCTGTTCTCGCAGGCGTTGGCGACCACGGCTTTTGATCCGAGTCCGATCGCGCAGAGCCCGTCGTCCCTCGCGACGATCACCGACGTCGCGGTCGATGATGCGAACGTCTATTGGGCCGATGACATGGGCAATGTAGCCGCCGTCTCGAAAGGCGGCACCACGTTTCAACAGCTGCTTGCATCGGGACAGAATCACCCCTTCCGGCTCGCGCAGGACGCGTCGAATCTGTACTGGACCAACGCGGGGACGCAATCGAACGACGGTTCGATCGCGATGGTTCCGAAGATCGGAGGCGGCAGCACCATTCTGGCATCCAACCAGGGCCATCCTTGGGGGATTACCGTCGACGACAATGGCCTTTACTGGACCGATTACGCTACAAGCACCGTGATGATGTTGGCGCGTTGAACGGTGGAGCCCTCGGTCGATTGCGGGCGGCCCGGGCGCAAGATAGCGCCTTGCGGGGCACGACCTCCGCCGCCCGCGCTCACGGCTTGGAATTTTTGGCGAGGTCGACCGCAGCTTGCGGCCAATAGTCGCCCGCCCTGGGGCCCCCGTTGCAGGTGCCGTCCGACTCACCGGGCGGCTTCACCCAGAAGTAAGCGTCCACGAGCGGGTCACCCGTGTGGGTCGTGGGCGCGGGCCCGAGCGCCCGCCCCTTCGGATTGCACCATTCGGCGTCTTGGGTTGCGCCGTTGCCGTTTCGGCCCGTGTCGATGATGAAATGAATTTTGTTGCCGAGAGCCGCGGAGATGGCGTGACCGTACGCGATGGTCTCGTCGGTTGCGACGTAGTTCGAAACGTTGAGCGAAAACCCGTCTGCGTCTTCGACTCCGGCGGCCTTCAACCGCTTGGCCATATCGGGCGCTGGGACCCATTTCGCATTGCCCCCATCGACGTATACGGACACCCCCGGCGTCGCCTCGAGCACGTCGACCGCGTCGTGAATCATGGCGAGCCGTGCCTTTTGATCCGCCGGTGACAGGCACTTGGTCATGAGGCCAAGAGCATCGGGCTCGAGTACGACAATCATCCGGAACGAGTTGGCTCCCTTGGCGAAGGAACGAATCCACTTTTTGTAGGCATCGGCGGAGGTCGACCCGCCCTTGGAATACTGACCGCAATCGCGGTTGGGTACGTTATAGGCCACGACGACCGGGACCATGCCCAAACTGTTCGAAGCATTGCCTAGGTTGTGGACCGCCGGCTCGATGTCTCCGCTCCACTCGCCCATCCACCACCCAGTCGGCTGTTCAGCAATCTTCCGGAGCAACTTTGCATCGGCGGGATGGCTCGTCTGCCATTCCTCGGCCGCACTCGCCGCTTGGCTGTACGGATTGACGTACAGATGAACGCTTTCGAACGGGTTTTGACCTTTGACGTGCGCCGGAACCGACGTAGCAAGGGCGGCAGGAGGTGAGACGGTGGCGGGGGCCGACACCACGCCGGCGGTTCCAGCGGTTGCAGAGGAGGAGGAGGGGGAGGGAACGGCTGCCGCAGCAGAAGCGACGACCGGCTGAGAAGGCGCGGCCATCGACGGCGCGCAGGCGACTACGACGGACACCGAGCCGCCGAAAAAACCGAACAAAGCGAAAGCACCGATCCGCATGGGTGCGGCACTTTACCCGATAGCGGGCGCTTCGGAATCCCACCGCGACGTCTTTCGGTGGTTGACCCTGTGCGCAGGCGTGCGGTACACGGTGCCCGAACGTGTCGGATCTCGGCGCCCAGGGCGATCGACGCGAGCCGGCGCCCTCGGCAGCAGCCACCATGGCCACCACGCCAAACCCGACCGTTGGGCGTGCGTCGAACGGGGTATTGGACCGTCCATCGAAGGGCGCCCTCGTGGCTCTCCTCGGCCTGGGCCTAATCCTGCGCGCCTGGCTCTGCTTCCACGACGATGGGATTTATTGGCCGGACGAGATTTACCAGAGCCTTGAGCCGGCGCACCGCCTCGTCTTTGGATACGGCCTGATCCCGTGGGAATTCGCCGAGGGTGCGCGCAACTGGGCGTTTCCCGGGCTAGTCGCCGCCATTCTCAAAGTCGCGGCTCTGGTGGGAGGCGACCACCCACGGCACTACCTCATCGCCATTCGGCTCGTGTTCTCGGCGATCGGGATGGTCACGGCGTGGGGAACCTATCGGCTTGCCCGTTCCTGCGGAGCGCGGCCGATCGGCGCGGCGCTCGGAGCCATGTTCTTCGCGCTCGCTCCACCGGCCATTTACTTTGCCCCGAGGGCCCTCAGCGAGACCGCCTCGGCGGCGGCGGTCGTCTTCGGATTCGCGTGGGTGCTCCGTCCGGCCGCCCGTCGACGAGACGTGCTGGTGGGCGTGTCGCTGCTCGGGTTCTCCGCGCTTCTTCGGCTTCAAAACGGCATTTTTTGCGTCGGCATACTGGGCCTACTGATCCTGCGCCGAAGGTGGCGTCACGCAGCGATGTGCACCCTCGTACTCGCCGGATGGGCCGTCCTCTATGGTGCGCTCGATTGGCTCACTTGGGGCGAGTGGTTTCACTCGGCAGTCGCGTACCTCCGGTTCAATGTCCTTGAAGGAAAGGCGGCGCAATGGGGCGAATCGGAAAACACGTATTACTTGCGCGTCCTATGGACGTCGATGCCGATCGTGGCCGCGATCGCGACTCCGCTTGCGCTCGTCGCCGCCGTTCGTTCGCCCGGGCTGTTCGGCATCGTGCTCGTCTACTTGCTGTTGCATTCGCTCATCGGGCACAAGGAGCTTCGGTTCGTCTTGCCGCTCCTGCCGTTGTGGTTCGCATTGGCTGGCGCCGGCTTTTCCTGGGTCGCCTCCTGGGTCCCCTTGGACGCCCGATGGCCGGCCATGGTCGCAGCGGTCTGCTCGATCGTCGCAGCAACGCGCTTTCACCAACTGACGTTCGGCGAGCTCGGTCAATACGAACACGATCGATCGCGTGCGAGCGCCTACGACGACTTTGGTCCAGTGAACCGCCTCCTTCTTGCAGCACACGATCAAGCGGATCTCTGCGGCATCGACATCGAGGCGGCTCATCTCGCCTGGACGGGCGGAGCGACCTATCTGCACCGCAACGTACCCATTTTCCCGCGCGGGACGTCCATGAGCGCCGGTTATTACAACTACGTCATCACGTTCGGCCATCCCATCGGATGGGGTCGCATCGTCGCCACGCAAGGAGCCTTAGCGCTCGTGAATCTCCCCCGGTCAACGTGCGTTCCGGACCCGAGCTATCGATGGAAGCTCCCTTGACGACGGAGTCGTAGCGGCGCCGCAGGCCACGTCTCGGATCGGCTCGGGTCTCAGCGTGACACGCCGCGCAAGATGGACGTGGAGGGTGGCCCGTACACCCGATCGCGGATGGCCTGTGCCGCAAGCACCATAGTGGGTCCGGGGTCGCCCAAGAGCGCTTCGTCGACTTCGATGACGCCGTCGGGGCGCTTGCACGCACGCAGGAACGAGAACCCGGCGTGCTCGCAGAGCACCTGCCGCATCCCCGCGTGGGTCACGATGATCTCCGGATCGAGCTGGAGCACCTCCTCGGTGGCGAACTGCGGCCAATCACGGGCGGCGGCAGCGGAGTCGATGAGCCCGGCCGTTCTGAGCACGTCGTCGTAACTCGTCCCCGAAGCGCCTCCGAAAAGGCGGTTGCCGTAGATGCTGAGGTACATGCCGGTCTTGCGATCGGGCCCAGGAATATCCATGGCAACGCTGGTGGCTCGTTCGACGAGCTCTCGAGCGAATGTCTCGCCCCGCTCCGGATGGCCGACGAGCCCTGCGACCTCTCGAATGTTGGGAATCAACGTGGAAAGCCCACGCATCTCGCCGAGGTCGAACACGACGATGCCGGCGTCGCGCAGACGCGCCACGCGGTGGGGGTCCCCCACGACGTTCACGAGCACGAGGTCCGGATGCAGAGCGAGCACCGACTCGACCTTGCCGAGATCGACCGTTGCCTTTCCGGCGTATTTGTACCCGCCTGGACCGTTGTGCGCACTCTGTGCGGTGAACGCGACGACGCGGTCGGGCTCACAGAGCTCGAGGAGCAGGGCGTCGGCGACCGTGCTGGCCGAGACGATGCGCTTGTACTCTCGCGGGGTAGCGACCAGGGTGCCGGAGTGGTCCTGAAGCGGGCGAGGCGATGGGACTATCGCCGTCGCCCCGATGGACGGATGGCGCTTTGCGGCCACAAACGGAACCCAGGCCACGGCCGTTGAAGCAAGGAGAGCCAACGCGAACGCCGTGATGTTCGCCCAGGTCACCCGACGCATCCGGGCGCCCTCGACTGGACTGTCTCGTCCGCCAATCGAAATCCGAGCGCCCCGTTCGCGACCAGACGTACGCCGTAGACGACCTCGACGCTGGCATGGGAAATCACCGATGGAGTTGCGCCCCCAATCAGAAGGTGGCCCCGATCCAGGAGCACTGCTTCGTCGGTCCATTCGAGGGCCTCCTGGAGCGCGTGCAGGACCGCGAGGACGCAATACCCGTCATCCGCCAGTTGGCGGAGCAGCGCGTACAGGCGCAACGCGTGGCCGATGTCCAGCGCCGCAGTCGGCTCGTCGAGCACGAGGACGCGGGCCTCAGTCGCCAGCGCGCGTGCAATGAGGACCCGCTGACGCTCGCCCTGCGAAAGTGTCGTGAAGGCTCGATCGGCAAGCGGGCCGGCGCCGACCACGTCGAGGGCACGACGCCCGGCGGACCGATCGGCGTCCGTAGGGCTCAGCCTCCCCACGTGATGCGCGTAGCGGCCGAGTGCGACTACCTCGGCTACTCGCATCGGCGAGCGCAGCTCGGACTGTTGAGGAACGTACGCGATGGACCGCGCGCGTGTCGCTGCGTCGAGATCGCGCACGGATCGGCCATCGATCACGATGTCCCCTTCGTACGGGGTGACTCCGGCGATGGCCCTCACGAGCGTTGACTTGCCCGCACCGTTCGGACCGAGAATGGCCGTGATCGCGCCAAAGCGCGCTTCGAAGCTGATGCTGTCCAAGATGGCCCGCCCCTCGCGCACGACACGCACATTCGATACGCGGACCACGCCGATCACCATGCACTTTCTCGTTTGGCGCGCGAAAGGAGCACAAGAAAAGCGGGCGCCCCGACCAACCCCGTGATGACGCCGAGCGGTACCTCGCTCCGCCCGGGCAGCGTGCGAGCGACGAGATCGCATGCCGCAACGAATGTGGCACCTGCGATTGCGGAAACCGGCACCAGACGGCGATGTTCGACTCCGAGGGCGGGCCGCAGTGTGTGTGGGATCAAGAGACCGACGAACGCGATGTTGCCGCCGAGTGCGACCGCGCCGGCCGTCAACACGGCGACCCATAGGATGCAATACCGCCTCACCTGCGCGACGTCGACGCCGAGCGACGACGCTTCTTCGTCTCCAGACAACAAGACGTCGACAGGTTTGGCCCAAAACCATGATGCAAGGATCCCCGAAAACACGAGGGGCGCGGCAAGCGCAAGTTGGAGCGGCCCGGTCGTGGCGATTCCGCCGAGCGTAGCCGAGATCACGGCGCGCCCGAGCTCCCAACGCTCTTCCGCTATGCTCGTGATGAGACTCGTCACGCTGAGAAACAACGAAGAAAAGAGAAACCCTGCGAGAATCAACGAAAGAACGTCGCTCGACCGATGCAGGAACGCAAAGAGCAGAGCGAGGCTGAGGAGCGCTCCGGCCAGGCAGCCCACGGGCAGCATGACGTCCGGCGGAACGCCCACAATCCCATAACCGGTCAGCGCGAACTGCATCGCCAATAGCGATGCGTTGCCTCCGAGCATCGCGCCTGCCGAGGTCCCTAACAGCGAAACATCGGCCAAGGGATTACGAAAGAGGCCCTGGACCATGACGCCGGCGACTGCGAGAGATGCGCCCACGAGCAGTGCGGCACCCGCGCGCGAGGCCCGAAGCACCAGCAGCGTCGAGCGCAGCTGGGGGTCACGGAGGCTTCCGGCTCCTTGAACCATGCAGGCGGCCGTGCACAGGATCAGCGCGACGGACAGCACGGCAAGGACCACGACCATGCGGCGTCGCTGCGCCTTCGGAGCCGCTCCGCCCGTAGGGGATGCCGGAACAGTCGGAGTCAAAGTCTTCGCTGCCATGGGGTCCGAATTGCCCACTTCTACAGCCTCCGGACGTCACGCGGCGGTACGCCTTCCATCACCGTCTGACCGAGCGCAGGGACACGGTCGGCTGTCGCACGAGAAAGACCCTATCTCCTGTGGACCTGTTTTATCCATAAGTCCGAACTGGCGATGGCCGGCTCGATCGCGACCGCCAAGAGCGTTTTTGGACGTCCTCGTTGAGCGGGGCCGCAACACGCGCGCGTCCGACCCCGACCCAGTGACGGGCGGCTTCGCCTCAGGACTCGAAGGCGAGAGAGGCAGGAGAGAGGGCCAAGGGCTTGCCCCCGCTGCCGAAGGGCATGCGATTCGAGCGCTTCGCAGCCGACCCACTCCGTTCCACCGACTTGGTAACGGCCTGAGGGGACGACGAACGGTTTCGCCTCCGGACGGACTTGGCCTAGCGTACGATTCAGTCGCCATGTTTGGGTCCGACGGTCCGCCCCGGGAGCACAGCCCGGTGAGCGAGCGTCTGCTCGAGACGACCCACTGCAGGACGCTTCCACCCCCGGAGTGGAGGGCGGCGCGCGCCCGCGGCGCTTCGAGCCGACCTCCGACCGTTGCGCTGCCCTTGCCGCGGCGAATCGGGACGCGGGCCGAAGAAGCGTGGCTCCGCGCCCGAGTGGAGGAAGCGCATGCGGCGGGAGACACGAGCACGTTGCGAACGGCATGCACGACGCTGGCGCGATGGCTCGCTTCTCGCGATCGCGATCTCGACGAGGCTGTCGACCTGGCGTCCATGGCGCTGTCGCTCGGCGCCGACCTCGAGCTCAGGCGTGAAGCGTCGGCGTGGCTCGAGAGCCTGGGTGAACCCGCGCGGGCGGCAGGAGTGTTGAAGCCGAATGGGTCGATTGCAGACGAGTCGCCTGAGTTCGCGGACATTCTCGTGCGCGCGGGGCTGCTGAGGACCCGCGCCGGGGCGGCCGCGAGCGCGGCTTTGGCGTTCCAGTCGGCCATGGCGTTGGATAGCGAGGACCCGCTGCCCGCCGAGTGGCTGGGCGCGCTCTCAGCCTGGGATCCCGAATCGGCTCCGCCCTGGGTCGGGTCCGAAGCGTACGTCGAGGCCGCGCGTCGGCACCACGTGCTGCAGCAGACCGACGCGGAGCTCGAGGACCTGTGGCGGGCCTTTGCGACCGATCCAACGAGCGCGGTCGCGGTTCAAGCACTCGGCGGGGCTCTCGAGCAGGGCGGGCGCGTGGCTGCCTCGGACGAGGTATGGCGAGCGCATGCGAAAGCGCTCAGCGGCAGCGCCCTGGCCGGGAGCACGGAGATTCATGAGCGTCGCACGGCCGCCGCGCTCGCTGCCGGCATGCGAGCGCGTGCGCTCGGGGCTGCGCTCGACCGATCGGCTGGGGCGGATCTCGCTGGCGACGAAGGCCAGGCGTTGGAAACGGTACTCCGCGAGGTCGGGCTTCCCAATGCACACTCGATGCGCCGCGAGCTCACGTGCGACCTGCGCTCGAGCGCGCTGGCACTTGAGAGCATCGCGGCGCGATCGCCGACGTCGTGGCGCGCGATGTTGCTGGCTGTCGCCTCAGAGCGCCATCGCCAGTGGGGTGACCGCATGGCCGCACGGAGCGCAGCGGCCGCCGCGACCGAGGCCGATCCCGATGACGCACGGTGTGCGGCCGCTCTCGCCGATGCAGTCATCGGTGACTTCGATCGGCAGGCTGCGTTTGCGATCGAGCGCGCCATTTTGCTGGTGGGTCCAAGACCGGACTGGTGCTCGGCGCTCGCCAACATACTCAGCGCGATAGGCCGTCGCGAGCAGGCGATCGCATGGGACCAGCGTTACGTTAGTTTGCGCCCCGGCGATTGGGACGCCGTGGAGGTGCTGCTCGATCGCCTCGGGTCAGGTGACGCACAGCGCCTCGGGGATGCTCTGGCTTGGGTCTTGTCGCAACCGCTTCCCCTCGGCCTGGTCGTCGTGAGATTCAGCACGGCGCTGCGCGAACTGACGCGGTCCGACATCGATCGCGCCGTCGTCGTCGCACGGCGGGCACTCGACGTATTCGGCCCGAGATCGGCCTGCCTACGCGAGGCCATGCTCGAAGTTGCCGGAGACGCCTCCGATGACGCCTTCGCCGCGGTGATCCTCGAACGGTGGCTTGCGTGTGGCGCAGACGGCGGCCACCGTCGATCGGTGTTCGTCCAGCTGGCGGATCTGAGAGAGCGGCTCGGCGACGAAGAAGGCCAATCGCGGATCATCGCGCGAGCCGTCCGCGAGGGGTTCAGCTCTGCGGAGACGGACGAACACTTGAGGCGCCTCGCCGGGCGACCGGCTACGCCCGACGCACAGTTGTGGCGCATGACGGCTCAAGCCAGTCGTTCGATCGTCGAGCAGAAACCGGAGGTCGAGGCGGCGGCGTGGCGAGAGCTCGGCGCTGCCCTCTGGGATCTGGCCGACGATCGAGTGGGCGCAATTGCCGCCTGGCGACGATCGGCGCGCATCAGCGGCGCGGGCGGTTATACGATTCTGGCGCTCGACATCATCGCGTTCGGAGGGGCGCCATTCGCGTTCGAATACATCGAGCGGGTCGTCGAGACCGAGCCAGACGACGTCAGAGCCGCGGAGATGGCTGCCGAAGCGGCGACGGCTGCGCTATGGTCGGGTGAGTCGCGTACCGCTCTCCAATTGTGCGCCCGGTCGGTCGCTCGCTATCCACGGCAGGGAAGCGCTCTCGAGGTCGCGGAGCCTTCGGCCCGGCGATGCGGTGAGTACGTAGGTCTGTCCGAGCTCTACGACGCTATCGCGGATCGATCCTTCGGCCGCTTCGGCCGGCGTGCCGTGCACTACCGCGGCGCACGCTTTTTTGGCAAGCTCGGCGAACACTCGTTGGCTTTGAAGCACGCGGCGAAGGCCTTCCTCGCGTTGCCCTCGGAGGGATCCACGTTGCACCTGCTCGCGCACGCGGCAGCCCGTGCCGGTGATTCGCCCTTTGCGGTTCAGGCCGTCGAGCAGGTGGCCGAGACGGCAGAGCCCCCCCAAGCGCGTGCCGCATGGTTGCTGCGTGCAGGCGATGTGGCGGGCGACGCCGAGGAGGGGATTCACGTCAAGGTCGACATGGTCTTGCGCGCCATCCATGCCGCCCCGAACGCAGCAATGGTGGCGGTCCTTCGCGACGCCTTGATCGCTTTGCTCGCCCTCGATCCGGACGGGCGCGATCCGCTTCATATGCGCGTGTCTCGTGCCGCGCAGACCCTCGGCGGGGACGCTGGGCCCGAGGCAGCGCGGGTCGCGATCGCCTTCGCGGTCCTCGCACTCGAACTCTTCGACGATGCCGACGGCGCCCTTGCCTCGACCGAAAAAGCACTCGGCTGCGACGGTAGCGTAGATGCCTTCGAAGAGCTATCGGTTTGGGCTGCCCGGTTGGCCCGCGCTCGCGACGCCGCCCAACGAGTGACGGCGATCCTCGTCGAAGCCGAGCGACCCGCTTCCAAGTTCGGCGGCGCAGCAATGCGCCTGCTTTTGACCCTAGCAGACAGACTCGGAGAGGATGGGTTGCGCGCGCGTGCGGCCGTGGCGGCTGCGCTTCGGGATCCAGACGACGACGCGCTCGTGCTTGCAGCCGACGAGGCCGTGCGTGGCGCGCCACAATGGGCCGATCGCCTCGACTCGCACGTATCCATCCAGCGTCGAGCGCAGGCCATTCTTGCCGTCGCACGCGGTCGCGTCGCAAAAAATGCATACGACGAGGCCGTGCCGCTGTTTGAACGCGCGCTGCCCATGGTCGACGAGCGTGATCGCGCCGCAGTGGAGCGCGAACTGCGCGCGTCGCGGCTTGCCGTCGGGCGTGAACCGCCCCTCGAACCTCGTGAGGGTGGCGTGGCGAGGGAAGGAGCAACGTCGCCGAGGACGCGCGGCGACCGATGGATGGAGGTGGCGGAGAGACGCGAAGCGCGAGGCGACGTCGCCGGCGCGCTGAACGCGGCCTGGGAGGCGTGCAGGCTCGATCCTGAGCCCCTCGAGCGATGGACCTCGCTCGAACGGCTCGCGGAGCGAGCCGGTGACGACGCGGCGCGGATTCACGCCCTTCAAAAGGCCGCTCGGCGAATCCCACCGGACGGTCAAGCCGCCGTGCTCAAGCGCCTCGCGCGCGCACTCGACGCGCAAGGCGACACGACCGTTGCGGCCCCCGTCTGGCAAGAAGTGCTGGCGATCGATCCGACCGACGACGACGCCGACGAAGCGCTGGAAGGGGCGATGGCCGCGCACGGACAATATACTCAGCTTGTCGACCATCTGGCTCGGCGAGCCGTTCGCTTGAGCGCCGATCCGAGCCGTCGCGAAACCCTGCGCGCTGTCCGTTTGCGGAGGGCGGCCATTCTCGAGCAACGCCTCGATCGCGCGCGAGACGCACTCGATGAGCTGTCTCGACTCGTCGAAGAGATCCCGGACAGCCCTGGAGCTCTGCGCTATCTCGCCGACCTGCTGGACCGCAGCACCGACCCCGCTGGGGCCGCGCGCTGTTGGCTGGCAGCAGCGCGGCTGGAGTTGGATCCAACGGATCGGGAAGACCTTGAATTACGGGCCGGACGCGCTTTCCTCGCGTCCAACCAGGTGTCCCAGGCGTTGGATCTCGCCGACCGCATGATTGCCTCGCGTCCAAACGGGGGCGCCGCGCTCGGGCTTCGGGTGGATGCGGCGCGGGCGTCGAAAGATGACGTCGCACTCGGCGATGCGCTCGCCGCGCTCGCGAGGGCCGATGGCCTCGATGCGTCGGCTCGGAGCGACCTGCTCGTCGAGGCAGCGATGATCGCGGCCCGAACCGCCGATCTACGCGGAGCTCTGGAACGGGCCCGGGAGGCGGCTCTGGCCTCGCCGCAGCGAGGGACGCCGCAACTTCTTGCGAGGGGGCTCGAATATCGATTTCGGGGCGCGGGCGCGCCCAACGAGGCGCGGCGGACGATCGCCGACCTCGGAGCCATTGAAGAGCCTTTGACGCGCGACGATACGGCACTTCGCTCCTTCCTCCTTGCCGAGGCCTTGGACGTCATCGAAGGGGGGAGTGCGGGGCTGCGCGAGCTCCAGGCGGCGCATGCCTCCGTCGGGGCCCATCCGCTGGTGGCCGTGGGGATCGGCGAGCGGTTGGCTGCGCAAGGAAATCGGGTCGGAGCGCTCGAGCAATATCAGATTGCACTTTCGGGCCCCTTGCTCGACCTTCGCAAGCCGGGCCAGGTCGCCCTTGTCGCGGCCGACGCGGCGAGCCGGGCCGATCGCCCCGACGACGCTCTGATGTTCCTCGAGGTTGCCGAGCGCCACGACGAGAGCCGTTGGGCCGCGCGGGAGAGGCGCGCGTTACTTCAGCGTTCAAAGTCCGCACCTTCGAGTCCGGCCGGTCCGTTGGAAAGACCGGACCCGCCGATCGACGGGGACCGTTCTGGGGCCACCGCTCCTCCGACACCCCCGGCTGAACTGCGACATGCGCTGGGTCGCAGCCTCTCCGCTCGCGGCGATCTCCTCGGTGCCGAGGCCGGGCTGTGGGAGCAGTTGCGCGGCGGCGTCATGCAAGCAGGGGATCGCTTGGCGGAATGGCTCGCTGCATCACCCGATCGGACGCGGGACCTGGTCCGGGTGCGATACGAGCAAGTCGCTATCGAGCCGGGCGACATCGGCAGGCTCGCGCTGCTGCAGAGCGCGGCGCTAGCCGACGGCGATCGCCTTTACGCGAGAGCTCTCGAACACGTCGCTCGCGCGTTCGACGTGCAACGCGGGCCCTTGCCTCCGCCTCCGTTGACGGCTCTTCCGGAACAGGTCGGCGTATTCGGCCTTCTGACTCGTTCATCGGTCGGTGCTTGCGGTGAAGCGCTCGCGCTCCTATGGGAAGAGGCCAAGCAACTGTTCGTGCGGGACCCCCTGAGCTACGACTTGGGTGGCTCCGAGCGCGTCGTTCCAGGTCCCACCTCGACCATCGCGCGCATCTATCAAGCTGCGATCCGGGTTCTTGACGGTCCGCGCATTCCTCTGTTCTTTCGGCCCGCCGGGGGCCAGCCGTCCGGAAAGCTGGCCGTCCTCTCGCAACCCGCGATTCTTCTGACCGCGGATGCGCACGACGAGTCGGCCGCTCTGCTCTTCGCACTCGGACGGTCTATGTCGGATGCTTTGCCCCAGAACGTGCTCTGCCTCGGCCTTCCCGAATCGGAAGCACGGGCAGCCATCGCGGCACTGCGGGCCGCGTTTGGATCGACGGTCCTCGATCGCAGCGTCACCCCGGAGGCGGCCCGTTTGGCGGAAGCATTCTGGCAGATCGTTCCAGCTCGAGCGCAGCGGAGGCTTCAGCAACTGCTCTCCGGCGGCCAGCTGCCTGAATACGAAGAGCTCGTCGTTCGCGCCATGCACGTCGGGCGACGCGTGGGAATGTTTCTCGCGGGCGACTTCGGATTCGCCGCTCGGGAACTGCTCGCCGAGACGCCGTCGCGCCTCGCAGAGCTCGGGTCGCCGCTCGATTTGCGCAGGCTTTGCGAGCGGGAGCCCCTGATGGCAGACTTGTTTCGTTTGGCCGTGAGTCCAGAATACGCTCAAGCCCGATGGCATATGGCGACGAGCGAGACGTGGGATACTGCGCAGGCATCCGAGCTCGATTCACATTGATGTAGATTGTTGTTTTCAGCCGAATCGTAGGATTAGTCATGTGGACTCGAAAGCGCTTGCAGCCGCCGAGGCCGCGCGCAATGCTCGGCGCAGGCGCGATTGTCATCTTCGCCGCGGGCTTTCTGCGCATGGGTGTGGGCGTTGGGTGCCTCACCACACCACCATCAGAACTGGCTCCGACTCTGGAGCAACCGCCGACGGTGTTGCACGACGCGCTCATCCCGCCCGACGATCAGCTTCTTTCCCAATGGCCGCTGGACAATACGTTTATTATCCCGGTGCGACTCGAGGGTCCAAACCAGCATTTCATGTATGACGTTTTTATCGACGACGACGGTAGCGGTCACGCTTTACCGGTATGGGTGGGCGCCGGCGAGGGTCAGTCCGGGTTCGACGGCGGGGTGGTCGTGATTCCCGTCCCGATTCAACCGCCGCCGCCGACGACGGCGGCGTGCCATCGAATCGAAGTCTTCGTGGTGGACGGGTTCGCGACCTTGGAGGCCGGGGCGACCCTGTTTCGTCAGCCCGACAGCATCGGGGGCGACGCCGTCGTGTGGTTCTACACGCCCACCGGCGGCCTCGACGGGTGCGAAACCAGGGACTCGGGCCCGGACGCCGCTTCCCTGGCGGCAGCGGTCGAAGAGGACGGGGCCGATCGTTGAAAGCTCTCGGCCGACACGTCTGGCCGGGTATGGCCGCGGCGACCGCATGGGCAGTGGCGGTCGGCTGCGGACGCATTCGCTCTCTCGAGATGTCGTCCGCGGCCGAAAACGCCTGTCCCCAAAATCCGTGCTCGGCATACGTCCAAGCCAACGACGTGCAGTGCCTTGCGGGCGCTTGCGTGATCGACCCCGCCGAGGCCCCTTCGACCAGCGATCTCGTGGTCCTGATCTCGGTGCCTAGCGACGCGTATTTCGCACCCGGACGGACGTTCGCCATTCCTTTCGATGATTTGGCAAATGCCAACACGGCGAGTTCGACGCAGGCGAGCCCGGCAGAGCTCCCCGCCGTCGGGACTGCATTCGGACTTTATGCAGTATCCCCTCGTTTGGCCCAAACCGTCGATTGGGACTTGGGCACGTCCGGTGTGACTACATCGCTGCCGTTTCACGCGGTATTTCGCCTTCTTTGGCCCGGAAGCTCCGGGACGGAAGCCGCGCTTTTGGGCCTACCGCTCAGTCCCGTGCTCGCAGACTCTGTTCAATTGGTGGATTTCCTTCCCGGACCCGGCGGAGGGCCAGAGACCGAATCCCAGACCTACCTTCAGCCCGGAACCTACGAGCGCACCCTGATCGCGGATCCTCCGTTCGATGAGGCATTCGGTCCCGTGACGCAAGTGGTGACCGTATCGAGCGGCATGTCCGTCGACCAGGAGATCATCGAATCGTACGACACGACCGGCGGGCAAGCGCTTCCTACGTTCGAGATCACGCGCTCGGGGGGGGCGCTGGACGGGTGGACGGCCTACCTTCGTGACCAAAATGACCGAATCGTGTCGAGCCGGGCGCCCCTCAGCGGAACGACCACATCGAACGTGATCCTGGCCGTAAAGCGCTCGACCGACCCGACGCAGCCGGACCTTGACGCACTCTCCCAAACCGAGCTGGTCGTGGCGCCGCCCGCTGGCGCAATCCTGCCGACGGGCGTGTTCAACTTGTTCGGCATGGTCACTCCGATCCTCTATCCGACGTTGCCGGCGACGGTGAACCTGCAAGGACAGATCACATCGCAGTCCGGTTCGCCGGTCGCAGCTGCGATCGTCTTCGAAGCGATATCGATCACGACCCTATCGTCGGTGGACGATCCGACAGGCGTCCAGAACCAGACCTTCGAGTACACCCTTTCCGTAAACACGACGACGGACCCGTCGACGGGAAAGTCGACGTACTCCGCCACGCTTCCATCCGGGTCCTATCGAATCGACGTTCGTCCAACCAACCCCCTCATCGAGGGCTCAGGCGGCATCTTGGATGCGGGCGATGCTGTGACGGCGGCGGTGCAGGTCGCATCATCGGTTTCGCTTCTGCAAGATCAAACGATGGATTTCTCGCTCGGTGGCCTTCAATCCGCGGGCGGCCTCGCGCGCGTGCTTGATGGTCGTCCCCTTTCCGGAGCCGTCGTCGACGCTATTCCATTCGGGTGCACGGCCTCGCTGTCGAAGCTGCCGTCGACCTGGTGTCTTCCGCGGCCGGCTCAAAGCACGACCCTCTCGAATGGCTCGTTCGAATTCGACTTGGACCCAGGGTACTTCACCTTGCGCGTTCGACCCGCCGCGGGGACGCGACTGCCATGGGTCGTCGTCACGCAACCGATCTTCGCTGACGCAACCGGCCCTCTGTCTCTCGCGCCTGTCATTGTGCCCGCGCCCCAATCCCTCGGGCTGACATTGGCCGATCCGGCGGGAAATCCGATTGCCAACGCGCTCGTTCGTTTGTTCCGCCTGCCGTCGTTGCCGTCTGCGACGCTCGCCGTCGAGCTGGGCGAGGCCATCACGGGCATTGACGGAAGCTATGAAATGTACATTGCGCCGCCGTCGCCGTAGCGCGGTCTGATCTTCTGGTATGCTGTGGTTTCGTTCCCGCGATGCCCAATGATGCACGCATTAATCTCGTCGCGCGGGTCGCACGATCCGCGTTTGCTCCGGTGGAGAATCCGGATCGTCCCGTTTCGATTTTGTCGCTGGCCGCAGCGTCGTATGGGTCGCGTCCCTCGGGGGATGCCACCGTTCCCACTGGTTTCGACCCCGTGGCCGTGGCGCTCTTCGAAGCCATTGTAGAAGGTGCCTACGTCGTCGCCAACGCCGATGGCGTTTTCGACGCGGCCGAGAGGCAAGTATTTGAGCGGGTGGTCTTGACGGCGTGCGGTGGCACGGTGCCTCCTCAGCATATCGCTTCCCTGGTAAGCCACCTGGCCGATCAGTTGAAGGTAGATGGGATGGACGCACGCATCGCGTCGATCGCGAAGGCTTCCGTGAAAAAAGATCATGCCCGCGAGATCCTGCGGATCGCTGCGCTCTTGGCGCAGACCAGCGACGACGTAAGCGTCATCGAGCGACAGGTGCTCGGAAAGCTCGCACACCAGTGCGGGCTGGACGGTGCCGAGGTCGATGCTGCCCTGACCGATGTTCGCAGTGCCCTCTCAGCCGCGGAGTCGTCCGAATGAAGAGCTCGGCCGGCCGCCATCGACCGGCTGCGTAGGCGAGCTGCCGCATGCGTCAAGTGAGCCCACCGCGCCAGTCTCGAAGGAGCGCCGCCTCCTCGACCCGTCCCGCCTTCTCCGCGGCGACAGCCAACCGATCGAGTGTGGTTCGAACTTGCACGGAGAGAACCTCTCGGCGTTCGGGGGTGGCGTCCTCGAGGCGAGCGCTGAGAAGCGCGAGAAGTTCGTGTCCGCGGCCGAGCTGCTCGAGGAGCGAGGCCAGTTCGTCCGCAACCCCGTCATTGCCGGGGTCGCTCTGCAACCTTCGCGTGAGCTCGTCGACACGAGCTGCGCGCTGAATATCTGCGGACTCGTTGGATGTCTCGAGGTCGAGCCAATCGAGGGAACGAATCGGCGCGCGCGGCCGGTCCGGTGGATCGTCGGGGTGGTTCTCTGTCGCATCGGTCGCGTCGGCTTCGCTAGGCTCGGCGCCGACCGTCATGGCGAGGTTGCGCTCGCCTTGGATGCCCCGTGTCGCCCGCAGCACATGGTCGCCCACTTCTCGGAAGGCCCGGCGCGCCCGATCGTCGTACGGCCTGAGGCGCAGAGCGACGGCGAGATGGCGTTGTGCGGCCAACGGATCGAGACGATGAGCGAGTTCGAGGTCCGCCGCCTCGATCAGCAAGTCAACGACCTGTCCGATGCGATCGTGGGGCAAGGCGAGGCCGCGCTTTGCGGGCCGTTCCGTGCTCCCGGATACGACGGGAATGGATGCGAGCGAAGCGGCTGCCTCTCGCAGTCCCGCAAAGGCCAGGCTTGCGCCGACGGTGTCCCCCAGCCGCGCGCGCCATCTCGCCTCGAGCCCTTTCGCGACCGCCGCTTCCGGCGCCGCCGCATCGCCGCAGATCGAAGAGATGTGCGCGATGGCCGTTGGCAGGTCGGCGAGACGCTCTGCGAGCGCCCGAGCCAGCTCGAACACGATGGCCGAAGTCGACGTGCCGCGCGCGCGCGCAATCTCGAGCGCCTTCGTCAGGAGAGCCACGCCTCGCGTGGAAGCTCCTTCGCTGAGGAGTGCCTCGGCCAAGCCGGTCAACGCTTCCGGCTCCTCCGGTGCGAATCGAAGCGCGCGCCCGAACAGCGCTTGAGCGCGGAGTGTTAGCCCGCGCGCCTGCCAATCTCGTCCGGCGCGAAGCCAAACGGCGTATTTTTCGCTCGTGGTGCCGGCGAGTGCTTCGAGATGCTCTACGTCGCCGAGAGCCTCGTCGACGCGACCGAGCGCCAAGCGCGCGTGAACGCGCGCCCAACGGGCGGACACCGCGCGGGGAGAGCGGGCAATGGCGCGGTCCAACCACTGGGCCGCGTGCTCCGGATCCTGCGTCCACGCCGCTGCAAGCACGTACGCGCGCGCGGCCAACGCCGGGGAGGGCTCCGCGGCTGCGGCGCGTTCGAGACTCGCCAACGCGCCCGCGAAGTCTCCCGTCTCCCGAAGCAACTCGCCACGGACGATCCCTGGCTCGGCGCCACCCCACATCTCCTCGAGCATCGCTAGGGCTCCCTCCGCGTGGCCAGTCGTTCGGACGTCGATGTCGACCAGGCGAGCGGTAATCTCGCGATGTCGCGGGGCCAAACCTAGAGCCTCGAGGCAGGCGGACCGTGCTCGCGCGGGATCACCCGCGACGAGCAGGTCGTCGGCGTCGCGCAGCAAGCGCGCGACCTCGTAAGCCCGGATCGCCTCGTCCGTCGGCGGTGCCGAAAGCATGTCGCGTGCAGCCTGCAGGAACCAGGTATCTTGTTCCGCAGCGAGAACCGCACAGCAGACACCATGGGCCCCCGGGATTCGGGCACCCGCTTCGGGCAGGAGCGCCATGGAAAGAGCCGCCGCAAGGCGTCGAAACGTGAACAGAGCGCCCGATCGCTCGGCGGCGCGTCCGATCATGGCGGCGACGCAAGCAATGGCGATGCCCGCGGCCGGTGCGGGCAGATTCACACCTCGAGCATTGCCGACGACGAGGACCAGATCGTCCCCGTCGGCGATGGCATGGATGTCGAACGCCACAGCCGGTGCCGGAAGCGAGCCTTCACGATCGCGATCGTCCAGGGCCGACACGCAAATCGTGGCCTTTGCGGACGCAACGGCAACCCAGAGGTCGGGCGCTCCCTCACTGACGATGCCGCGCAAGCGCGGAGTGGCCCAGCGCACCAGTGATCGCGAGCTCAGTTCGATCTCGACCCGCTGAAGCTGTCCTCGACGGTGGCGGAAGCGGTGAACCCCTCCGGAAACGTCGGCCGGGAAGCGCATACCCGGAAATGTCGTCGCGAGCGCTGTGACCCGCAGGCAGCCCAGCCGAACGGGCCTGGCGAGCTCGAGACCGATGCCTTCGCGGGCAATGGCGAGGCAAAGAATGACTTCCTCGCGCGAGGCAATCGTCTCCCTCCCGCGCCTTGCCCGGATTGTTCCCCGCGGTGGAGATGGCGCCCGGGCACCGGGAGGGGGTGGAGCGGACCGCGTCGGCATGCTGTCTGGACTCCCCGGGCTGGCATAGGAATCGTACCCGGCTCCCCGGCGCACAGCGAACTAGCCCTCGTTCCCAAACGCGCGTGCCCACGGCGTCGCTTGACCCGAGCAGGCGCGCATGTGACAAACTGACACGCTTGAGTCGACGACATAGTCCGAGAGACTCGTGCACCGCGTGCGATGACTTGCAGAGGCCCCCGGAACTTGGCCAACACCCAGCTCAAGCCGAGTGGGCGAGTGTGATCCGAATGCAGCCGCGTAGGTTCGAGCACCGCTTCGGGTCCACCGATGCGCTCCCGGGGTCGGCCTGCCGGAACGGGGATGGTCGACTCCCCGCCAAGCGCTGAGCGACGGTCGATGATCTCGAAGGATGCCATTTCGCTCGTACGCGACCGCACGGACATCGTCGCGATCGTTTCCGAAAGCGTTCCATCTTTGAAAAAGCGGGGACGGCGCTTCGTAGGCCTATGCCCCTTCCACAAGGAGAAGACGCCCAGCTTTCACGTCAACCCCGACAGCGGCATCTACCACTGCTTTGGGTGCAAGGAGAGCGGAGATGCCTTTTCGTTTCTAGAGCGCGTCGAAGGCTACAGCTTTGCCGAAGCCGTTCGCGCCCTTGCTGAGCGCGCGGGCGTGGCGCTCGAAGAAGAGCGCGGCGCTGCGCCGAGTGACGCGGAGCGACACAAGAAGGAACGTGACGCCCTCTACGAAGCGATGCAAGTGGCTGCTGCTTGGTACGAAGAGCAGTTGCGCGTGCATCCGAGCCGCTCGTGCGCACTCGATGAGCTTGCTCGGCGCGGTCTCGATCCGAAAAGCGAAACTGCGGCTGCATTTCGCTTGGGATACGCGCCCTCCGGGTGGGAGGGACTCGCGAGCTTCTTGAAGAAACAGGGGGTTTCCCCGGCAGTCGGCGAGGCCGTCGGGCTGCTCGTGCCGCGGTCGAGCGGCTCGAGCTATTACGACCGATTCCGGCACCGCCTCATGTTCGCCGTGCTGGATGCGCAGGGGCGGGTCGTCGCATTCAGCGGCCGTGCCCTTCAGGCGGATAAGAACGTCGGGCACGACGAGGCACTGGATGCGGCTCGGGATCCTCCCCCCAAGTACATCAACTCGCCCGAGAGTCCGATTTACGTCAAAGGGGCGACTCTGTTCGGCCTGTGGCAGGGTCGGCATGCCATCAGGCAAACCGGCCGAGCCATCGTCGTTGAAGGCAACTTCGACGTCGTCAGCCTCCAAGCGCGAGGTGTACCCAACGTGGTCGCTCCACTAGGCACCGCATTCACCGCCGATCAGGCAAAGCTGCTTCGGCGATATGCCGGCAATGCAACGCTCCTTTTTGACGGCGACGCGGCCGGGCGCAAGGCTGCGCGAGCCGCGGAGGATGCGTGCGATAAGGCGGGCCTCGAGGCGGACGTCGCCATGCTGCCGGACGGGATGGATCCGGACGAATACGTTCGCACGAGAGGCGTCCCGGCGCTCAATCACGTTGTCGGGCAGGCGCGTGGCTTGCTCGAATACCTGATCGACGTCGAGCTCGACGATTCGTTCAATGCTGCGGACTTGCGTGACCGGGTCGCGCGGATCGATCGGGTCGCCGCGCTGTTGGTTCGCCAAAAGGATCCCGTGGTTCGGGGCATGCTCAAGGCCTACGCCGACTACGCCGCGAGTCGACTCGATCTGATACGCTCTGCCCCAAATGCGTTCGGGGCACTGGAGCGGAAGGTGGCGAGCTCCGCCCCGGGCGTACGCGTGCGCGCAAGCTCAAGACCTTCCGAGGCGCGTGTCAAGCATCGCGCGCCAGGCTATGAGGAGCGAAAGGCCATCGTCGGCGCTCTCTTGGATTATTCCGTGCTTTTGGACGATTCCGCAGTGAGGGAAACTTTGGGCCTTCTTGAGGGCGAATCGGCACGGATTGTGGCGGCGATGGCGAAGTGCATCCGCGTGGACGAGCGTGGTGAAAAAGTGCTCGACACGGGCGAATTTCTTGCGCAAATGCCATCGGCGATCCAAGCCTTCGCGTCTGCACGACTCGCGGCTCCGGTTCACGACACGCTTGAGGAAGCGCGCGCATCCGTACTCGCGAACGCAAAGAAACTGCGGGAGACCAACGTTGCGCGGGAAACGCTCGAGACCGTACGTGAGCAACAGCGCGTCGTCGGCGACTGGGAGGCCGAAGTGCAACTCGCGAAGCACGTCGACGCGCTCGTGCGTCAGCGGCAAGGCCTGATTCGCAGGTGAGTGAGGGAAAGCGCGTGCGCGTTGGCGCGCAAGGCGCGTGGGGAAGAAGCACCGAGGTAGCGATGGCGACGAAGAACCGTGACCGGAAAGAAGTTCAGCAACTCATTGAGATCGGCAAATCCAAAGGATTTCTGACTTACGATGAGGTGAACGACGCGTTGCCCGCCGACATGGTCGCGGCCGACCAAATGGACGACGTTCTCGGCGTTCTCGGCGACGAGGACATCGAGATCGTCGATGCCGCAACGCAGGTGAAAATAGCGCCTAAGCGAATCGTTGAAGAGCAAGCGGAGCAGAAAGTCGCGCGCGACCGTGAGCAAACCGCGGCGCCACCAAAGGGCGACGAGGAGGTCGACGGGTACTATTCGAAGAGCAACGACCCCGTTCGCATGTACCTGCGCAAGATGGGAAGCGTGTCGCTTCTAACGCGCGAGGGCGAAGTCGAGATTGCCAAGCGAATCGAACAGGGAGAGCACATGGTGCTCTCGGCGATTCTCAACTCGCCGGTCGCCGTTCACGAGATCATGGATCTCGGTGACAAGCTCAGAAAGCATAAGATCCGCGTGCGGGACATCATCCGTGACGCGGAAGACGACAACGCCGAGTTCGACGAGGAGGAAGCCGATCGCCGCATCCTGCGGCTGATCGACAAGGTCAGGCACCTCGACAAAGTAGCCCTCGAGCTCAAAGAGAGCGTGACGACATGCGCCGCCTCTCGCCGCAAGGGCATTGAGGCCGAGATCGACGGCAACCGTCAAAAGATGGTCGAAACCCTCGAGGAGATGCGCCTCAACAAGAAGACCATCGACAAAGTCGTCACCAAACTGCGAGGGTTGATCCAGAAAATCGAGCGCGCCGAAAGCAGCATTCTGGAACTGGCCAAACACGCGGGGGCGGACGTCGACCAGCTCCGAAAGGAGGCGCGGCAGTCTCGCGGTGATGCCTCGACCGAGCGCAAGTACAAGCGCAAGTATGGTTTATCCCCGGACGACGTCCTGGGGGCACACTCCGCGGCTCAAAAGAACCTGAAGAAGGTCGAGGAAGAGCTGCAGCTCGACGTCAAGGAACTGCGCGAAACGTATGAGTCGATCCGGCGAGGGGAGAGGATCGCCGACAAAGCCAAAGCGGAGCTCGTAGAAGCGAATCTTCGTCTCGTCGTGAGCATCGCGAAAAAATACACGAACCGTGGCCTACAATTTCTCGACTTGATCCAAGAGGGCAACATCGGCTTAATGAAGGCCGTCGATAAGTTCGAGTACAAGCGCGGCTACAAATTCTCCACGTACGCGACGTGGTGGATTCGGCAGGCGATTACCCGTGCCATCGCCGATCAGGCGCGAACGATTCGAATTCCGGTCCATATGATCGAAACGATCAACAAGCTCATCCGGACCAGCCGCTATCTCGTCCAGGAGTACGGTCGCGAGCCGACGCCCGAAGAGATCGCCGAGAAGATGGAGCTGCCGCTGGACAAGGTCCGCAAGGTTCTGAAGATCGCCAAGGAGCCGATCAGTCTGGAGACTCCCATCGGCGAGGAGGAAGATTCGCACTTGGGAGACTTCATCGAGGACAAGAGCGTGGTGTCCCCTGCCGAGGCCGTCATCAACATGAACCTCGCGGAACAGACTCGAAAGGTCCTCAAGACGCTGACCCCGCGAGAGGAGAAAGTTCTCCGGATGAGGTTCGGCATCGGAGAAAAGAGCGATCACACCCTGGAAGAGGTAGGCCAGGACTTCGAAGTAACGCGCGAGCGCATCCGGCAAATTGAGGCGAAGGCGCTGCGAAAACTCCGACACCCGTCGCGGAGCAAACAGCTCAAGAGCTTCATCGAAAGCTGAATGGAACATGCGAAACGGGACGCGCCGTCGGCGTCCTTTCGCTGCTGTTGTCGCTCTACCCGGTGTGCGCCGGCGGTCTACCCGGTATGCGCCGGCGGGTGGTCCGCGTTCGGCTCTCGGCACCTCCGAGCGCCGAGCCGATGGGCTTGCTTCGCTTGGGGGGTCGCGAGCGTGGATGGCGGCGCGAGCTGCGAAAGGGCGTTCGCCATTTTATGTTCGCGGTGACGCGCAAATGCGTTCTCTGACGAGCTTGCGAAAGCGCGCAATTTTCACCTGCCAGCACGCAACAGAGACACGCGCGTCCGCAATAAATGTGACCGGATCCCGCTCCACTCGATACGATTGGATCCAGTTCAACGGCTGCGGAATTGCGTCGATTGAAGATCAAACCCGCTCGACAGCCGTAATTAATTCGCGTTCCGCCGAGTTTCCACGGTCCACGGTCGACGGATCGGCGTTTGCTTAGTTGAGCAGTCAGTCGTTTCTAGAATGCGATGTTCCGATCGTCCTCCGACCGGAAGGCGCATGCTTCGCTCCGGTATCCATCGCGTAGCGAGTCGTTCGTTGGGTATGTGTGGTGTAATCGCGGGCGGTAAAATCCCTATGCGCGGCGTCAGGACATGGGTCCTTCTGGGGTTCTTGACGACGGTGGCCGTCGCGACGGTCAGCGTGCGTTCGCAAGCGGCAAACTCGACCAGTTTCATTGCCGGCACGGGCCCCGTCGATCCGGCTGGCTGGGTTCAACTTTTGCCGCTTTTGGCCAAACAAGACACCGTTTTTGGTCGCTTCATTGCGCCGGGAGCTCCGCCGGCCAGCCGGCCTGCCGAAGGGGCGTGCGCGCCCGACATGGTCGACGTGGAAGGCGAGTACTGTCCATACGCCCAACAGCGATGCCTCCGATGGCTCGATCCTGAGACGCGTCTCCAATGCGCCGAATTCGAGAAAACTGCCGAGTCGAGTCGATGCGCCATGGCAGGACAGCAGAAGCACTTCTGTATGGACCGATATGAATGGCCCAACAGAGCGGGCGCACTGCCGACGTATATGGCAAGCTGGCGCGAGGCAAAAACGTCATGCGAGTCGCTCGGCAAGCGGCTGTGCTCCGACACCGAGTGGACGCTGGCCTGCGAGGGACCTGACCGCCTTCCTTATCCGTACGGCAACGGCTACGAGCGTGACGATCGGGCGTGCAACATCGATAAGCCATACATTTGGCCGCATCCCGAGCGGATTTTCGATCCGAAAACTCAAGCCCAAGAGCTCGCGAAGCTCGATCAGCGCGAGCCCAGCGGCTCGCGCCCCGCTTGCGTGAGCCCCTATGGCGTGCACGACATGGTGGGGAACGTGGACGAATGGGTGGTCAACGTGTCCCAGTTCGGCCGGCCGTATGCGAGCGGCTTAAAAGGGGGCTATTGGGGCCCCGTTCGGACACGCTGCCGGCCGATGACGACGGCCCACGATGAGACGTTTCGGTACTACCAAATCGGCTTTCGCTGCTGTGGCGAGCCATGCGCGAACGAGGCCGGAGACGCCCCAGTCGCCCGGTTGTGACCATGGCATCTCGAACCGATCAATCCGCGTCGGCGGCTTGACCGGCATCGGGCAGCCCATCGGGCGGCACATGTCCTCCGCGGACCGGGGGCGGGGCGTCGCCGTATTCGCGGCGCATTTTTGCAGACAGGGCATCGAGCACCATTTGTTCGTGATAGCGCGGCATCTGCGGAATCTGCACGACTACGCCAACCGCGACACCCGTGTCGGGGCCTCGAATCAGCTCGACCGAAGCGGCGCTGGGCTTCGCATTTTCGGGTGACGTATACTCAAAAAGAAGATAGCCGCTGCTTTCGTCCTTTTCGGCGATCTTCCAGCCCTTATCGACGCGGACGAGGCGCAGAGCGGCATTCCACGTGCGCGTATAGCCATACGGTGACTCGTAGGTGGCTTTGGCGCTTGCGTACGGGGTGCGCGCGACGATGAAGACGACTGCAAGGACCCCACCGCAGAGCGCTCCAATCACCGTAGCCTTGGAAGCACGACCCATGTCCGTCTCTCGTCTGGATAGCTCGGACGGGACCCGACCGCCAAAAATCTCTCCTATTCGGTGGCGCCAGCCGTTCGGGGGAGAATCCCCTCAGACTCTTCGAGTTCGCGGATACCGCCTCGCACGGTGGCCAGCGCGATCGCGCCGGCCATGAGGGCGAAGACGCATTGGGTTGCGTACAGCAGAAAGACGTAAGCAGCGCCGGGGCCGGTGACGATGTTTGTCGGGTAAAACATGGTCATTCCCGCGTAGATACCGGCCTGGAAGACGCCGAGCATCCCAGGCGGCCCGGGAATGAGGATCGCGCAACTCAGCATGCCCATCAGCGCGCACGCTTCTCCGAACGACGGCGACGATCCGTCGGCATGCGCGACACCGCAGCCCCACGCCAGCAACCACATTCCGCACACATTCAGGCCCCAATAGAGCGTCGTCTCGAAGAGAAAGCCGAGTGCATCGCCACCCCGACCGAAAACATGCAGTCCATCCGCGAACTTCTCGCAAATACTCGCGAGCCTCTCGGCGGCTTTCATGGACAACTTCCCGACGACAGCAAGGGTGGTGCGGTGCGCCCAGGACCGCGCGAAGTAGAAAACCGCGATCGTGGCAAACAATGCGCCGAAGAGCACCAGCATCGCGTAACCGCTCCACCGAACCTCGGCAACGGTGACCGGCAGACCGACGACCCGGTCCGGAAGCGGTTGGACCGTGGGTACGAAGAGCAGGGCGACCGCCAAAACGATGCTGATGTAAAGGCCATCGATGACCCGTTCGGCGACCACCGAGCTCGTGGCCGCCGTCAACGTAATGGGACGGCTCGACGGTTCGCGGTCGCTAGCAGGCGTCCGGATCATGTAGGGTCGTACGATCTCGCCGATGCGGAACGGCATCACGAGAATCGCCGCGAAGCCGATGCATGAAACCGCAAAGAGCCGCTTACGCGGAACCTCGGCGATCGATCTCAGAAGATAACGCCAGCGAACGCTGCGAAACCAGGTCATCGTGACCCAAGTCACCAGGTAAAGCGATAAGGCCCACCACCGAACGCGCTGAAAGTCGCCCCCTTCGGGCAAGAACTTCAGTCCGCCTTTATGGACGGTGTAAACGATTCCGCAGGTGATGAGGCCCGAGGCGACGAATTTGCCGGCATGACGCCGCAAAAATCCCTGCGGCGAGGCAGGGGGGGCACCGACGCTTCCCATACCGGCCTTAGCCACTGAGGAGCCGATCTAGCACGAGGGAGGCCATTTGCTCGTTCAGACGGCTCGCTGCTCTATTGAAGCGATCCATGGAGGATGGATCGCGGCCCATCCGCCAGAAGCCGATGCGCCTCAGCGGAACCGACCAGGGACCAGAGCCGATCGATCGCGAGGGCGACGCCATCGACGTCGTCCGGCTTGTGCGCGTCGGAACAGGCAGCTTCGTAAGCGTCCTCTTCAAGCAGCTTTTCGGCCGCTCGCTGCGGTAAGCGGCCATATTTCCCGATCAGAGCGCACACGTCGAGAAGCAGGTGAGCTCCGGCGTCGAGCAACGGGTCCAAGCAGCCGTCGTCGCGCCAAACGGATTCGTACCGCTCGGGGTGAGCGAGTACGGGCACGAGTCCCGCGCGCCGAAGGTCGAAGAACCTGTGCTGAGCACGCGCCGGGAAGGCCTTTCCGAACTCGACGAGCACAGCCTTGCCTGTATACGGAAGCCCTTCGCCGCGGATCAAGCGTCCAAAGACGACGTCATCGAAGAAATGCTCGCTCGCGAGGTGTACGAGTGGCAACGCCACGCTTGCCGATAGGGTCGGCTGCATGGCTGCGAACGACCGTTCGATGCTGGCCTTGTCGTTGTCGAACATGCCGGGCCTCATGTGCGGCGTCGCCACGACTTCGCTGAAGCCGGCTTCGTGCAGCCGGTGGAGCATGAGCAGGCCCTCTTCCGGTGTCCGCGCGCCGTCGTCGATTCCCGCGATCCAATGGCAATGCAGATCGACAAAACCTCGCACGATAGCTCTTTTTACCATGCGTGGAGTGTGTGTGCGACGTAACAAATCGGTCTCAGCCGTCATTGAGCCAACGGATTTCTTCGTTGAGCCGCGCACTTCGGTGGGCGAGCTGATACGAATCACGCCCAGCGAATGAGTGACGTCTCGTACGGATGGGTCATCGCTTCGTTGTAGGGGACGACGCGAGCGGCGAAGGCGTGAGCGCCACTTTGGCCCGTCGCGATTTCCCCCGAATATCGCCACTGGCCGTCATCTGTCCGTTCGACAGGGCGCATCCGCACGATGCGCCCTTGCGCAATCTCATGCCCACCACCGGTCGGTCCGTGGTACAGCTCAACGGCAACATCTTGAGGATTAAGCGAGCCGAGATGCACCGTAGCGGTGACTTTGAGCGCTTCGCCGACGGCAACTTCATCGCGTGACTCCAGCCGAACCTCGCGAACGGAAACGCCAGGCCAGGCGTCGCGGACCCGGTCTTTCCAAGCAGTGAGCGCCTTGGCCGCCGCGAGATCGCCGTCCGTCAGGTTGTGGGAAAGCTTGATCCCCGGAACGTAAAAGCGCCGGGCGTACTCGCGAACCATGCGCGCCGTGTTGTAACGCGGAACGAGCTTCGCGATCGCGTGCTTCATGCGCTTGATCCAGCCGCGTGGAAGTCGCCCGACGCCGTCACGATCATAAAATAGGGGGACAACCTCACGCTCGAGAACGTCGTAGAGGAGCTCAGCTTCTCGGGCGTCTCCGCTCGCGTCGAGGTACTCTTCTCCCCGCCCGATGGCCCAGCCGACGTCGCAACCGTGATCGCGCCACGCCTCGGCGAACCAGCCGTCGAGAACGCTTAGGTTGAGGCCCCCGTTGGCCGCGGCCTTCATCCCGCTGGTGCCGCTTGCCTCCAGCGGGCGGCGCGGCGTATTGAGCCATACGTCAACGCCGCTCACGAGCGCGCGTGCCATGCGCATGTCGTAATCCTCGAGGAATACCACGCGGCCACGCAGCCCTGGATCGCGGCTGGCGTGAATGATGGAGCGAATCAGATCCTTGCCGCCACGATCTTGCGGATGCGCCTTGCCGGCGAAAACGAGCTGCATGGGGCGAAGTGGGTTGCCCAAAAGCCTCTTCACTCGCTCGAGATCGCTAAACAAAAGCGTGGCGCGCTTGTAGGTGGCGAAGCGTCGCGCGAAGCCGATCGTCAACGCCTGCGGGTCGAGGACCTCGTCTGCAAGCTCCAATTCCTCCAGTCCGGCGCCACGGCGCTCGGCGGCCGCCCGCGACCACCGCCGAGCGTGTTGAACCAATCGGTGGCGGCGGTGCTCGTGGACCTGCCAAAGCTCGGCGTCGGGGATCTCGTAGGCGCGTTCCCAGAGGTCGGCATGGTCAGGATGCTCGGACCAGCGCGGTCCCAGGTAACGAGTGAATAGAGCTCCCATCTCGGGGGCGACCCACGACGAGGTGTGCACCCCGTTCGTGATCGACTCGATCGGAATTTCGTGCGTCGGTAGCTCGGGCCAAAGGCCCTGCCACATCGCGCGTGAAACCTCGCCGTGCAGCTCGCTTACGCCGTTATAGTGATCCGACGTACGAAACGCGAGGATTGGCATCGAGAACGGGGCGCTTTGGTCGCGGGCATCGATACGTCCTAGGCCGAGCAACTCGGCGTCCGAGATGCCGAGCGCCGACCGGTACGGCTCGAGGTATCGCCGCACGAGGCCGGGATCGAACGCGTCATTTCCTGCGGGCACGGGGGTGTGAGTCGTAAAGATGTTGCCCGCGCTATTCGCTTCGCTGGCCACATGAAACGAGACCTTGCGCTCCCTCATGACGCGCCCGATGCGCTCGATCGCTAGAAACGCTGAGTGTCCCTCGTTCATGTGACAAGCGGTCGGCGATAGCTTCATGGCCTCCAATGCGTGAATGCCGCCAATGCCGAGCATGATTTCCTGCCGGACCCGAAACTCTTGGTCCCCACCGTACAAGGGGCCGGTGATCGCTCGATCGGCCGGTGAGTTTTGCTCGAGATTCGCATCGAGAAGCATAAGCGGGACACGCCCCACCTGCACCTTCCAGAGCTCGGCGTGCACGATGCCATGCGGATACTGCACCCGAATCACAAGGCGATTCCGTGCTTCGTCCAGCACCGGCAGAACCGGCATCCGACGCCAGTCATTGATCGGATAGCGTTCGCCCTGCCAGCCGTCGGTGTTGAGCGCCTGGCGGAAGTATCCCTCCGCGTAGGCTAACCCGACGCCGATGAGCGGTACCCCGAGATCGCTGGCCGCCTTGAGATGGTCGCCGGCCAACACCCCAAGGCCTCCGGAATAAATTGGCAGACACTCGTGAATTCCGTACTCCATCGAGAAGTAAGCAAGTCGCGCACCCGCGGTCTCGGGAAACGATCGCGAAAACCAGCCTTCGCGCTGCAGGTAGCGTTCAAGGAGCTGCCACGTCGCATCGAGCTGACCGGTGAAGGCATCGTCGTTGGAAAGCTCGTCGAGCCGAGGCTGCTCGACGCTTGCGAGAAGTTCGATTGGATTGCCGTGGGCGGCCTCCCAGAGGTCCGGATCCAGGCGCGCAAATAGCTCTTCGCCCGCGGGGGACCACGACCACCAGAGGTTGTATGCAATGTCGCGGAGGCGCTCGAGGGCGGGCGGCAGCCGCGGTACCACGGTGAAATGCCTCAGCGTCGGCATGCCGCGTTGGTAGTCCACGCATGAGGCGTATTCAACGTTGCCGCGGCGCAGCGAGTACGATTCCTTAAGTCGGCGGAAATCGGCTCGTCGGGAGATCGGGACCCCCACGCGGTGGTATGCCTCGACCCATGCCGCGGCTTCGCATTCCAATGGGTGCTTTCGCAATTGTGAAGGAAGTGGCCCGCCATTTGATCCGGCGGCCGGTTGTGGGCATCGCGGCAGCGGCCTGCACCGACGATGGCCAATGGCTGCTGGTACGGCGCGCGGACTTGGACGAATGGGCCCTCCCGGGCGGCACGCTCGAATGGGGCGAGACATTGCGTTCGAGCATCGCTCGTGAGCTCGCAGAGGAAGCCGGCGTCGACCGCTGCGAGATCGTCCGCCTGGTCGGAGTCTTCTCGCGCCTCGATCGCGACCCGCGGCTACACGCTGTAACGATCCTGGTCGAGTGCCGAATCGGGCCTCTCCTGCGTGAACCGTCTAATCCGCTCGAAATCACCGAGGCTCGACTGTTCGCGCCCGCGGACCTTCCAAGGTGGCTGGCCATGGGCATGCACGAAATGCTTCGCGCCGCGATGGACGGCCGAAGCGGCGTCCTGGAGTGACCCCCCCAGGCTGCCCAGTACGGCCGCGATGCGCTCGCCTCCTGCGCCCGCCAGAAGACGGAATTCTGCGACCGGAGTCACGTCTCGACGGTAACGACGTCGGGCGCGAAGCACTGAAGGACGTGAAGACTCCGGCGTTGCCAGTGCATCTTCGGATCCGAAAGAAACCGAATCATGTATTGCGTTTCCTTGGGGAGCTCCTGAAGGTGACCTAACCAAGACACGAATTTCTTGAAACAAGACGAGTTCATGAATTCGAGATTGCGCACATCGATCACGACGACACTCACGTTCTCGCGCAAGGCCGTTTCGTGCACTTCGTCGAGCGTGCGGCCCACGTCTTCGACCGCACTCATGTTCGCGTCTCCCTCGAGAAGCACGTGGAGTGCCTCGTCGCTGCGCGCGATCCGCGAGGAAAATCCGTCGAGGTGCTCTCTCACGACGGCGCCCCCGAATGGGTCCGCGCGATCGCGTTGATGGCCACGCGGTCACCCTCGACGGTCAAGTCCACCTCCATCTCGCCCTCGCATCGAATGCGAGCGAGTCCAAGACCCGACCCGTCAGGCTCGTTCACGGTTGCGCGCAAGAGCCGTTGGTAGAAACCAACGGGATCCGGAGCCGATCGCATCTCCGAGATCCGGCGCTCGAGGATTGCGATGTTCAGCGCATCGCTTCTATTGCTGGTGTGTATGCGGACAATACCTTCGCTTCGGAGGACCTCGATGCGGAGCACCGTCTCACCATGAGATCCGTATTTAACGGCGTTCTCCAGAAGCTCCTGAGTCGCCATGGCGAGCCGCGACGTCGAATCCTCGTCGTCGAGAACCCGCTCATAAAAATCCGACACGAATCGCCGAACCGTAGTCGTCAAGACCACGCTCGGCCGAAACACGAGCTCGAAATAGACGCGTTCATCCGCGTAAAGCTGGGGCATTGCCTCGACCATGCTAAAATGATGGACGGAAACGGGAGAAGCGAAGTCGATGACACTGCACGGCGGCTCCCGCCCGGATGACAAGGTCGACCCCGGGCCGCAGTCCGAGTGTACCAAAATGCACGCCGGAGTCGTCGTCGCCAAGGACGATACCATTCGAGAGCGCGTGACCCGCGTTCTCGAGGCGCACGGTTGGTCGGTGTTGAATTGCACCGACGGCACAACGGCAATCGAAATCGCGACGAAGGAGACGGTCGATGCGATCGTCGCCGAGGTCGATCTCCCCGACATGTCGGGGACTCAGCTCTTTCGCCTTCTGGAGCAAGAGGCCTCTTTGGCGGATGTCGTCCTCGTATTGTTAGCCGCGCCCGGGGACAGCCGGGCACCTCTGTTCGCGAATGCGACGTGTCCACGCGCACACGTGATCCATTCGCCCGAGAGCGAGCTTCCGCCGCTGCTCGACAGGTTCAGCCGGATCACCCCGTTGGGCGGCCGGCCCGCGTCTGAGCCGATTACGAAGGAGCGGTTGACGCGGCGGCTATCGCGGGCGCTCGACGACGCCATGTTCGAAGCCGTCGTAGCCGCCGAAGTGAGAGCCCTTGCCGCGTTCGATGGGTACGAGCAGTTTTTTTTCGGGCTCGAAACTCTTGTGCGCCGTCTTCTGGCTCCGGTTTGGGTCGCTCTGCTCGTCGAAGGACCTACACCCGGCATTTTCCTCAGCGCACCGGTCGTACGGCGGGCTCAGTCCGAAGCCTCGGCTCGGGCGGCATTCGGCGTGGCAGATGACGTTCGGTGCGCCGTGTTTCGCCCAGCCGCGGGCCGAGGTCTCGCTACCGACGTGTGGATCGCGGTCGAGGTCCCGGTGTTCTCCGGGAACAGGCAATGCGGGCAATTCGCGGTCGGGTTGCCCCGGCGGAGCCATACGCGCGCTGGGCGTCGCACCGTTGACCTCATCGCTTCGGAGCTGGGGGGACCGTGGCGCATCGTGTCCTTGCTCGAGGAAGCCCGGCGTACCGCGGCGACCGATCCGCTGACGGGCTTGATGAACCGACGGGCGCTGCTTGAGCAAATTGCTCGCGAGAACAACCGGTCCCAGCGCTACGGTCACGCATTGGCAGTTTTGATTCTCGACATCGACCACTTCAAACAGGTAAATGACGGGCACGGTCATTTCGCGGGGGATCGGGTTATTCAGACCGTAGCCACGACGGCGGCCCATGCACTTCGTCAAAGCGACTATATCGCGCGCTGGGGCGGCGAAGAGTTCTTGATCGCCCTTCCGTGCGCGGAACCCGTCGGCGGACTTACGACGGGCGAGCGATTGCGGCGGGCCATCGAGGGCGCGACGACGACTGCCGCCGATGGAAGCGTTCTGCGCGTTACGGTTTCGATTGGCGTAGCTCACGCTCCGGCACCCTGGGTGTTCGAAGACTTGGCGCGTGGCGCCGATGCAGCCCTCTACGAAGCGAAGGCGCGAGGGCGAAACTGTGTGCGTGCCGTCCCGGACCTCATCGGCCCGGCGCGGCCGATGGACCGTGTGACCGGACCGGAGACGTCGATCGGCGCGAAGCCTTGAAGCGAGAGCCCCACGCGGTACCATTGAGCCTCGGCTCGAGGCCACGATGAGTCATCACGGTTCGGCCGGGCAGGGGAGGCGATGGACGATCGCGATCCTGTCGGACAGTGTGCTCGACGAGTACCAGAACACAGTGTTGTTCGGCGCAAGCGATGCGCTGCGCGAGCTCGGTCACTCGGTGGTCCTCTTTTGTGGCGGCGTCATCGATTCACCGGACCGGTCGTCCTCGCAACGCAATGCGCTTTACGATTTGATCGATCCGACTCGCATCGACGGCGTGATCGTCTTGACGCCGCTCGGCAATCATATCGGGCCGGAGGCGCTGTCGACTTACTGCTCGCGTTTCGCCCCTCTGCCCGTGTGTGCGCTTGCGGTCGAGCTTCCTGGGCGACCTAGCGTGCTCGTCGACAACGCCGGAGGGATGCGACGGCTTCTCGAGCACATGGTGATCGCCCATGCGAAGCAGAGAATCGCATTCGTGCGTGGGCCGGTCGGCAACGAAGAAGCCGAACGGAGGTACGGCGCATATGTTGAAGCGCTCGGACGCCACGGCATTGGGTTCGACCCCCGCCTGGTGACGATCGGTGACTTTAACGCGCCATCGGGTGCCGAAGCCGTACGTATCCTGTGCGAAGAACGACGAGAGCATTTTGACGCCGTCGTGGCGGCGAACGATTTGATGGCGCTCGGCGCGATGGAGGCACTTCAGGCGCGTGCTTTCGATGTACCGCGACGCGTCGGCGTAGCAGGGTTCGACGACATCGATGAGGCGCGGTTCGCGAGCCCCTCGCTGACGACGGTCCGCCAGCCTCTCTACGACTCGGGGCGGCACGCCGCACGCATTCTCGCGGCGATGCTGAACGGGCAGGCGCGGCCCGAACGCCTCGTCCTCGACACGATGCTCGTCTTGCGCGAATCGTGTGGCTGCAACGTCGAGGGAGCCGTACGGACCGAAACACCCGGCGCACTTGCTGAAGTCGCCTCGATCGCCGATCACCTGGTCGCAGGGCGCGAGCAGACCCTTGTGCGGATGGCCAACGTTGTGGCACCTGAACACGCGCGTATAGCGCCCGACTGGATGGAGGCCCTATTCGACGCGTTCGTGGCCGACGTGCGCGACGGCGCCACGAACCACTTCGCGACGTCACTCGACGCAACGCTCCGCCGGGTCGTCGTCGCCGGTGGAAGCGTTCGCCCTTGGCACGCCGTCTTGTCCCTGCTCAGCAGCGCCTCCCTCGCCGCGACAGACGATTTCCGTGGCCGGTTTAGAAGCGACGAAATTCTTCACCGCGGGCGCGCCGTGATTAGCGACCTCCGCGAGCGGCTCCAGGCCCAGCACCGCATTCGGCGCGAGCGGTGGATTCGCACGCTTCACGAGACGAGCGAAGCGCTCATGACGGCGTTCGGGGAAAGCGCTCTCGTGGAGGCGGTTGCAAGGCAGCTACCACGCTTGCAGATACCGGCGTGTGCCTTCTCGGTCTACGAGCAAGCGGGAATCACGAGGCGTGCCAGGCCGCTCTTTCTTTACGACGACGGCCGCCGGATCGATTGCGGCGCCGACGAGCCGACCTTTGACCCGCGACAGCTGGCTCCGCACGGATGGGTCGACCAGCGGCCGCGGACCATCGTGGCGGAGCCGCTCGTCTTCCACGGAGAGCAACTCGGTCTCGCACTCTTTGAGGTCGGCCCGCACGAGGGCGCAGTCTACGAGGGCCTTCGCGAGCTGATCAGCAGCGCGCTCAAGGGAGCTCGGCTGGTCAATCAGGTGGTCGAGGAAGCGACCCGGCGGCAGCGAGCAGAGCGCGAGCGCCTCGAAAAGGAAATGGAGATCGCAGCCCGCATCCAGACGACGATCGTCCCAAAGCAATTTGCGGTTCCACACCTCGACATCGCGGCGATCATGATCCCGGCAACCGAGGTCGGCGGCGACTATTATGATGTCATCCCATCTCCTGCCGGCTGCTGGATAGGAATCGGCGACGTCGCCGGGCACGGATTACAACCGGGGCTCGTGATGCTCATGATCCAGAGCATCGTGGCCGCACTCGTACGCCGCGAGCCGGGTGCCTCCCCGTGCCAAGTTTATAGCGTGCTGAATGCCGTGCTCTACGACAACGTTCACCGGCGCATGGGCCAAGACGAGCACGCGACGCTATCGCTTCTTCGATACGACGGCGCCGGAGCCGTTGTGTACGCCGGAGCGCACGAAGACATCATTGTGCACCGAGCGTCGCGAGGAGAATGCGAGAGGTTCGAAACGCGCGGTCCATGGGTGGGTGCATTTCCGAACGTCGACAGCATGTTGGTCGAGACGACGATCTCACTCGAAGTCGGCGACGTGATGATTCTCTACACAGACGGAGTCACCGAAGGAAAGGATCGGCGTGGAGTGCAGTTCGGTCCGGAGCGCATGTGCGCAATCGTCGAACGCGTCGCCGATCAGCCCGTGCAGGCCATCAGAGACCACCTCATCAGTGCGGTGCGAAGGTGGACCAAGGTTCAGGAAGATGATGTGAGCTTAATCGTCGTCCGTCGGCTGGCGTGATGCTGCAGCGATCGCTTCGGCTTAATCGTCGCCCGTCGGCGGGTGATGCTGCAGCGGTCACATCGGCTTCCTGGCGTCGGACACTGATCGAATGTATAGTTTCGCCTTGTCCGTTCGCACCCGACTTTCGAGGCTCGGCTCTGCACGCTCATCGAATGCCTCAGTCGGTTTTGCCGTCGGCTCAGGGGGCGAGGCGGCCCGCAAAGTTGTCCTCGACGAACTGCGGGATCGCATTCGATCGACGATCGAACGCACTGCCCAGCGCGCTGGGCCGCCACCCATCGAGACGGCGGATCTCCCGTTCTCGACGGTCGAAACCTCCGACGGTCCTTTGCACGTGCGAACGCAGCGGCTCTCGGCGGCGCACCGCACCGGTCGCGTGCCGATCGCATGCGGGGTCGAGGCCGACGCCGATTTGATCGCATTACTGGCGCTAGACCCAGCATTTGCCCGATGCGATTTTCGTCAAGCGCTTTTCCTCGATACTGAAACGACGGGGCTCGCGGGCGGGACTGGAACGGTTGCATTCCTTGTTGGGCTCGCGTGGTGGGAAAGCGGCGCGACGCTCGTGCTCGAGCAGCTTCTCGTGCGATCGCTCGGCCAAGAGGCGCCGATGCTCAGGCGGGTGCATGCCCGCGTTGCAGCGGCCTCGACGTTGGTCACGTTCAACGGCAAGAGCTTCGACATGCCCTTGTTGCGAACTCGGTTCGTCATGGCTCGAATGCAGCCACTCTCCGAGCCTCCGCACCTCGACTTGCTTCATCTAGCGCGCCGCATCCACGGCAAGCGCATACCCCAGGGATGCCGCTTGGTCGCGCTCGAGCGCGCCCTCCTCGGGTTCGAACGTGTGGACGACGTCGCCTCAGGCGACGTGAGCGCGCTCTACCTTCATTTTCTTCGCACGGGCGACTCTCGTGCGCTCATGGGCGTCATCGATCACAACGCTTGGGACGTCGTGGCGATGGCGGCGCTCCTCGGCTTGTACGGAGCTCCGCTCGAAAGTGGCCTCGCGGCCGATGATCTGGCGGGCGTCGCGCGAGCCGTTCATAGGGCGGGTGCGTTGGTGCTCGCCGGTGAGTTTGCGCAAGCCGCCGTCGAGCGCCAGGCGACAGCAGAAACGTTGCGAACGCGGGGCCATATCGCAAAGGCACGGGGTGACCGGGCCCGCGCCCTAGCCGACTTCGAGGCGCACGCCGCAAAAGTCGACGATCCATCGGTGCGCCTCGAGCTGGCAAAGCTGTACGAGCACTGGCTGCGAGCGCCGCACCGCGCGCTGGAGCACGTGCAGCGAGGAACCGGGGAGTCGCCCGACAAGACCCAACGTCGCTTCGAGCGCCTCGAGCGGAAGACGCGTCAGTTCAAACTTGACGTTTGACCCCGTCGCTCATCGTTCGATCGCGGCGAATGCGAGGTCCAGGATCTCCAGCGCGTCATCGATCTGTCGACGGGTAACGATGAGCGCCGGAGCAACACGCAGAACGTTGCCCGAGAGGCCGCCACGGCCGATGAGTAGTCCGCGCGCCTTGGTCTCCTCGAGAAGGCGAAGTGTCGCATCGACGTCGGGCGAGCGGTCGCCCGCCCTCTGATCCCGAACGATCTCGACGCCCTGCATCAATCCGCGTCCACGGACGTCACCGATGACCGCGTGCTTCGTTTTGAGATGTTCGAGCCCCGCACGCAATACCGCCCCCATTTTCGCTGCATTGTCGACGAGCTTGTCGTCCACAATCGCATCGATGGTCGCATTGGCTGCGGCAGAGGAGATCGGATTACCGCCAAACGTCGAGACGTTCCCCGATTTCCACGCAGCAGCAATAGCGGCCGTCGTGACGACGGCACTGATCGGATAACCGTTCGCAATTCCCTTTGCCGCCGTCATCACGTCCGGTTGGAGACCTTCGTGTTCGACGCCCCACATGGCACCGGTCCGTCCGAAGCCCGTCTGCACCTCGTCGCAGATGAAAAGTCCGCCGTACCGTCGCACGATATCGGTCGCTAGCTTCATCCATCCCTCGGGCGGCGTGATGAAGCCGCCGACGCCCAAGATGGGCTCGACGATGATCCCCGCGATGGGCCCCGCTGTGGTGGTCTGAATCAGATCTTCGATGTCCTGTGCGCATTTCAGCTCGCAACTCGGATACGTCTGCGCAAACGGACATCGGTAGCAGTACGGTGCATGGGCATGACGGACCGCAGCGACTTGCGTGGGAACGGCGCGATACTTCAAGCTCCCGCCGAGGGCCTGAGCCAGCAGAGATCGGCCCGAGTATCCGTGGCGCAGCGCAATCAGATCCAACGCCCCGGTGTGCGCTTGGGCGAGCGCAGCCGCGGTTTCGTTCGCCTCGGTGCCACTGGTGCAGAAGAAAGCCTTCTCGAGCTTGCCCGGCGCCAGCTTGACGAGCTTCTCAGCGAGTTCGACCAGGGGGAGGTTGGGGTAGAGGGTCGAAACGTGCCCGAGGCGATCCATCTGTGCGCGCACCGCACCGTTCACCCGCTCGTCGCCATGCCCCAGGCCGACCGTGAGAATGCCGCCAAAAAAATCGAGGTACGCTTTGCCGTCGAAGTCTCGCACCAACATTCCGCGGCCGCTCTCGATGGCGACCGGTTCGGCGTAGTAGGTCGCGACACTCGGAAACAGATATTGCCGGTACCTCGCCGTTACGTCGGCATTCGTCGGCTTCGTCACGCTCACTTCGATCTTCGAACTGGACGGTACATCGGCCGGCGAGGAGCATACAAGCAAGCGGGTGGAGCCGTCATCGCTTGCCGCTTGGCGGCAGCAGGCGTCCGCGGGAAATCGAGGTTGCATCCATCGGTCGATGCAGCACGATGCGGTGTCCGGCCTCACGACCTTTCGCCCACGCGTCGGTACGAGGCTGGCCGGCGTGTCGCACGTGCCGGACGTACGGGTGACGTCGCCGGAAGTAGCCGTCGAGGTCCCCGTCGCGGATCCAGACGAGTCCTTCCGCGCGGTTCCGCGCGGTCTGGCGCGACAGCTTGTCTGCGAACCCGATCATGACACCCGCTAGGAAGGCACGTTGCTCACGGTTGGAGCCGATCCCGTGTATGCGTTTGTGATCGCGCCAGAGGCGCGATGCGGTCTGATGCAAAAAACCGTGAACATATTCAGCGGTTGCGAGGTTCCAGGCCGCTCCGCAAACTTCGAGAATGCTGCCACGCTTTCCGACGAGCGGACGATAGACGGGCACCCAGATCGCCTCGACGAAAAAATGCTTACCGAGGATCATCGCGATGATGCGCTCGTGCTCCGCTACCCGTCCAGTGGCCTGGCCGAGCTGGAGGAACCCGTAGTTTCGGGCGCCAGGCGCGCGGACGGCGTCGAGGTTGTGCTTGAGCATCAGCCGGTGCGCCGCCGACATGGCCGCCTGGGCTTCGTTCCGGTTCGGGCTCTCGGCGAGCGCAAGCAAACGAGCGATGCGATTGACAACTCGGTCTTCGGACGGGCCCGAGCGCCCCTCCGGAACCCCAGAAGCCCGTACGTCGACGCCCAGGCGCGCGCACGTCTCGCGGAATGCAGGTCCGTGCGGCGCCTCGGATGTTTCGCTGAGAATCTCATGCACGTACTGGTGCGCCATCTCGTGTTTGAGCACCTCGATCACCGCGCCCCAGGGCCGCTCAATCACCAGCGAACGCGAAATCTCCAAGGTGCGAGTCCGCGGAAGCCAGCGCCCCAACGTCGAATGGTTCAGGACGATCTCCAGCGTCGGAGGCGAAAGCGCGCTTCGAAAATGCGCGCTGTTCAGCTGATGCCACGCCGCGAGAAGCTCTCGTACGAGAGCCGCTTCGAGGGTCGCAGTAAGCTGCGGTTCCGGCGGCGCCATCCGCAGAGATGCCTACATCAACTTGCGTCCCGATGCCGCGCCCCCGCGGACCCACGGTCCCCTCGCGACTCGACCGCAGCTCTTCGGTTTCTGCCTCGCACGCTCTGCCTCGGACACGCTCTGCCTCGGATACGCTCTGCCTCGGATACGTTTTGCCTCGGAGGGGGGCGCAGGGCAAACGAGGGCGCCCGCTGGGACGGCATTAGTGCATTCCGCCTACCGGTCCGACATCGGGCCGGATCGGCAAGCGCGTCTCCTCCATCCTGACGTCGAGGCGACAGGGCTTTGACAGCGGCACTTTGTGTACAAGTGCGTGCTTTAGGACACATATAGGCACCACTCCGGGTTGACCTGGCGCCGCCGCGATTTCGATGCGGCCGCTGGTCTGCAGCGTTGCCTCAAACCTAGCCGATCCGTTTGGGATTGAAGAGCAGCCTTCTACCAGATCCAGCATCGCGTGCTCGGCCATCTCCGCATTCGCCCGACCGAGCCTCTGGCAATCGTTGGCGAGGATCGTTGCGTTCACGACCTGAACCGCTCGCGCCGAGGACGCGGCCGCTGGCTCGACTGTGGCCTCGCTGACTGCAGGCTGCTTTGGTCCACAAGCAGTAAGCACTGCTAAAGCGAGAACAGCAAAGCGACGCACGCAAATGGCATCATTTCAGGAAGTAGCCAAAGCTGGAAGTTTTTTGCCCCACCCTACGGGTAGCCCTGGCGAAAAGAACCGTCCTCAGATAGTTCCGCACCCCGAATTCGATCCACGGACGGCGAGGCCGTTTCGAGGTTGTTCAATCCACTTTCGTGGCCCTATGACCATGCGAACGGGCGGCTCCAATGGGCCTGCTGGCACTGCCGGCGCCTTCGCCAAAGTAAACGTCGCAGCGAAGTAAACGTCGCAGCGGGCTGGGCGAGCGATGCGTCACGGGGGGGACGCCCGTCAGCGCGCGCGGCAAGCGCCCTTGGATATCGAGTGCGTCGATCCGATTCGTTCCCAATGTCTTGGCGCGACGCACATTAAAGGGCTCATTCGCCGTGGGCCCCGGGCAGGGAAGGCCAAGAAATCACGCGGTACGTCGTTTGCGAACCGCCTGCGAAGAGACTTCTTCCGAGCCGGGCTGGTGCGGCTGCCGCCGTTGAACGGCAAGCCGAATCCGGCGGAGCCGCTCTACTGGGACACCCCGTCGGCGGATGAACTTTCACCGCCCGAGGGGCGCGTACAATCGAGCGCTGTACAATCGAGCGCTTACGGCGATGACGGCGATGACGCTCGGCAGCCATGCCGATCCGAATTCCGAAGGTCCACATGGGCTATGTGCGTAAGCTCGACACCGGTGCCCGCCGGCGCGCGGCCGGACATCGATCCGGGGGTGGCGGCCCGTCTGCTGACACCAGCGGTGTCCGACAATGCTTACGAAATAGCTGTATGGTTGCTTGCAACATCGCGTAATCATTCGGAGCGGGACACGGGTCTCGAACCCGCGACCTTCGGCTTGGGAAGCCGACGCTCTACCAACTGAGCTAGTCCCGCGGAAGGATGGGCTCGTAGCGCTCGACGTACCGACGTGTCAACGATGGAAAAAATGGCCCGGGTGGCAATGTTGGTCCACCCGGGCCACCTCTGGCCCCATCGCTAAAGGCCGCTCCTGTACGGACTGAACCACCGCGTCGTGTCGCATAGCGGCATGCGGCCGGATTTCGTACGGCCGGGCGGCGCGAGCAGCTCGGTCCCACTGACTTCGCGTGCCCCGTTCTTGCGGACCGCTTGGCTTTCCATGGAAGCAACTGCAGGCAACAAAAGTGGCACACGAACCAGCCAATCAGAGGCGCTGCCTCTTCGGACTAGAGCCATTCGTACTTTGCATGACGTTCTCCCTCCTCCGGCACGGGGCCGGCACTCGGGGCTGGCGCAGTTCAACAGATCACGTGGACCAAGCGCCGCCGAGCGAGTGTTTCCTTGCTGAGGTGCGTAAGTGCACCGGGTTGAAGTCGCGCCTCGGCGGTAATCCGCCGTCGAACCATTCGGGACCGCAAGGTCCGTGCGCGACAGCATCCACAGCATAACACGCGACGCGTTTTGGTCTCTTCCCGGATCGCTAGTCGCGATCTTTCCACGGTTGGCTCGCTTCGCCCGAAGGCAGGACGTAGCGTTGCCACAAGGTGCGACCAACCGTTTGGGACATCGCCATCTTCGTCCGCTCGGCGGGCGTCGCAACGCTTGCGCTTGGCCTCGCTTGGCTCATCACGGCGACGACAGACGAGGGGGGGATTTCATGGGGCGAGCGCGCTGGGCGTGCGCTCCCACTTGCACCGCTGTGTGCGGCCGTGGGGGTCTGGGGCGCATTGACGCCTATTCGGGCCCGCGGGGAAGCGATTGCGCTGGGGGCGCTGGGTCGAACGCGCGGGGAGATTGCCGCATATGCTGTGGCTGGGGGCGCGACGAGTGCGCTCATTGCGGCGCTCGCCATATGGACAGTCTCTGGGATTAGCCTCGACGGCTTCTATCCAACAGCGCGACATGCCGCGGAGTGGCGTTGGGACGGCGACGCGTTCGTAGATCCTCTGCGGCATCTGCGCGTCGGCAAGGATAGCGAACCGACTCGAACGCCGAAGGCCGGGTCGTCCCAAGTCCCTTTGGTCACAAGGATCCCCGCAGGTCGAGCAGCAGCTGGACTCTCGACCGCGATCGCCGGGGTAGGCACGGCCATGTGGTGGGCTCACGCACTACTCGCTCAGCCGGGCAGGGCGTCAACGCGCAGCGCCCTTGCCGCAGTTGGCATTTCGGTGGCCGCGACCATCTTCTTGTTTCACGCAGCCGCAGCCCAACTAATTCCAGCGCTAGTGACGATAATTCCGCCCCTGGCGTTGTCATTGACGGCGATTGCGCGCTACCGCCTCACGCCGTAGCCAGGCCCTAACTGAAGTTGCCCCGATCCCCGCATCCTCACGCCATGACGCCTCTTCGTGCAGCGCTTAGTGCGCCGGGATAAACCGGCAGATAGGAGAGAATGAGAGAGTCTCACGTCGAAGGAGTAGCGACCCACGACGACCCCGAGTCATGCGCCGGCGACCGCGAGGGCGGCGGCGAAGCGTTG
>Ga0187863_10000075_pt1 | contig 84482 bp, 81 predicted proteins | sample June2016WEW_11_1_FD_132975 | JGI IMG/M metagenome (GOLD analysis project Ga0187863, IMG submission 132975) | Peatland microbial communities from SPRUCE experiment site at the Marcell Experimental Forest, Minnesota, USA - June2016WEW_11_10 | ecosystem: Environmental > Terrestrial > Soil >...
GTGTCCTCGATGATGCTGATCCTCGAGCTCGAAGGCCACGTTCAGGCCGCCCCCGGGGGCCGCTACTCCCGAGTCGCCAACAGGAGAGCTGGAGGTGAAAGATAACGTTCTCGACCTGCTCATCTATCTTTTTGAGAATTACATGAGCGCCGACGATGAGCCCCGGCCGGATCGCGACACGCTGAAGCTCGAGCTCGACAAGGCCGGCTTCGCGGAGCCGGACATCGAACGCGCTCTGGAATGGCTCGACGGACTTTCCGGAGACCCGCTTGGCAAAGTGGCCGAGGCGACCGCGCGGGCCGTTCGGATCTTCAGTGGACAGGAGATTCTGCGCCTCGACACCGACGTGCGCGGCTATCTGATGTACTTGGAAAACGTGAAAATTCTGTCGGGAACGCAGCGCGAGCTCGTGATCGACCGGCTGATGGCGCTCGAGGCCGACGAGATCGACATCGATCAGGTGAAATGGGTGGTGTTGATGGTGCTGTTCAGCCAGCCCGGCCAAGAATCAGCCTATGCGCAGATGGAAGACCTGGTCTTCGAAGAGCGTTCCGACGCCCTCCACTAGACGACGCGCCAGACGACGACATTGAGCTCAAACCTCGTAATCGTGGAATCGCCGGCCAAGGCGAAAACCATCAAGAAATATCTCGGCAAGGACTTCGAGGTTCTCGCCTCGTACGGTCACGTTCGGGATCTGGTGCCCAAGGAAGGTGCCGTCGATCCGAAGCACCACTTCGCAATGAAATACCAGGTGGTCGAGCGCAATCAGAAGCACATAGACGCCATCGTGCGTGCGCTCAAGAAGGCCGACGCTCTGTATCTCGCCACCGACCCCGATCGCGAGGGCGAGGCGATCTCCTGGCACCTGCACGAGCTTCTCAAGGCCGACGGCGCCCTCAAGGGGAAAACGGTGCAGCGTGTGGTGTTCTACGAAATCACCAAAAATGCCGTACGCGAGGCGATGGCCCAACCGAGAGGCTTGTCGGTCGATCTGGTGAACGCCCAGCAGGCGCGCCGCGCCCTCGATTTCCTGGTCGGCTTCAATCTGTCCCCCCTTCTGTGGAAGAAGGTACGGCCGGGACTCTCCGCGGGACGGGTGCAAAGCCCTGCGCTGCGGATGATTTGCGAGCGCGAGGATGAGATCGCGGCATTCGTGCCGCGCGAATACTGGACCATCGACGCCGAGCTCGAGCACACGCAGCAGAAGTTTCCCGCCAAGCTGGTCGAATACCGGGGCGCCAAGGTCGAACAGTTCAGCTTCACCAACGAAAGCGCCGCGCACGAGGCGGTGCGCACCCTCGACGAAGCCGCGCGAGGCGAGCTCACCGTGCTGTCGGTCGACCGCAAGCAGCGGCGGCGCAATCCCGCTCCGCCCTTCACCACCTCCACCCTGCAACAGGAAGCCTCCCGCAAGCTCGGCTTCAGCGCGCAAAAGACCATGCGGGTCGCCCAGCAGCTGTACGAGGGCGTGGACATCGGCGAAGGGGCGGTCGGCCTCATCTCCTACATGCGCACCGACTCGCTCAATCTCGCGCAGGAAGCGATCGGGCAGATCCGCGAAGTCATCGTTCGGCTCTATGGCCAGGAAGGGCTGGCCGAGGAGCCCAGGATCTATCGCACCAAATCGCAGAACGCGCAGGAGGCGCACGAGGCGATCAGGCCGACCGACGCCGGCATCGTGCCCGCGGACATCGAGAAGAAATTGGAGGCCGATCAGTTCCGCCTCTACTCGCTCATCTGGAAGCGCACCGTGGCCTGCCAGATGGCGCCCGCGATCTTCGATACCGTGGCGGTGGAATTCCGCGCCGGTGGTGACGCAGCGACCGCCGACGCTCGTCAGCGCACCGTGCTGCGCGCCAATGGCTCGACACTGATCAAGCCCGGCTACATTTCGGTGTACCAGGAGGGCATGGACGACGTCGTGCAGGACGACTCGGATCACGTGCTTCCGCCGATGACGGAGGGCGACAAGGTCAAGCTCCTGGGGGTGACCCCGGGCCAGCATTTCACGGAACCGCCGCCGCGCTTTTCTGAGGCCTCCCTGGTCAAGGCGCTCGAGGAGTACGGCATCGGCCGCCCCTCGACCTATGCGTCCATCATCTCGACGCTGCGCGACCGCGAATACGTCGACATCGAAAGCCGACGCTTCACCGCGACGGACATCGGCAAGATCGTGAGCCGGTTCCTGACCCAATACTTCACCACGTACGTCGACTACGACTTCACGGCGCGGATGGAGGACTCGCTCGACGCGGTTGCGACCGGCGAAATGGAATGGGTGCCGCTGCTCGACAAGTTCTGGAAACCTTTCATCAAGCTCGTCACCCACACCGAAAAATCGGTGAGCCGCGAGGAAGTGGCGCAGGCGCGCGATCTCGGCACGCATCCCGAGAGCGGCAAGCCGATGAGCGTGCGCATGGGCCGCTTCGGTCCCTTCGTGCAGATCGGTACCAAGGACGACGAGGAGAAACCGCGCTTCGCGGGCCTGCGGCCCGGACAGAAGATGGACAACATCACTCACGCGGAGGCGCTGGTGTTGTTCCAGCTCCCGCGCAAGCTCGGCGCGACCGCCGAGGGCGAGGAGATCGTCGCCAACACCGGGCGTTTCGGCCCATACGTCAAGTACGGCTCGAAGTACGTCTCGCTCAAGCTCGACGATCCCTACACCGTGACGCTGGAGCGCGCCCTCGAGGTGATCCGCGAGAAACAGATCGCCGACGCGAATCGTCTGATCCTGGATTTTCCGGACGCCGGGATTCAGGTGCTGAACGGACGCTTTGGTCCCTACATCACCGACAAGACCCGCAATGCCAAGATCCCCAAGGATCGCGATCCGAAGACCCTGACGCTGCCTGAGTGCCAGTCCATGCTGGCGGCCGCGCCGGCGCGCACTTTCGGGAAGTGGGGCCGCAAGAACAAGGGGGGCGCGAAGGCGGGCGCTTCCAAGGCGAAGAGCAGCGCTGCGCCCGGTGCGGCGGCTGGAGCCGGCGCGGCGGGAGCCGAGTCGCCTGCGGCCAAGCCGTCCCGATCCAAAGGCCTGATCAAGGCGGCTCTGAAGGACAAGGCGCCGCCGCTGAAGGGCGCACCCCAACGCCTGGCCGCGAAGGGCCTGAAGTCGGCTGCCAAGAAGCGGGCGCCCGCCGAGCCTTCGTCGAACGCCAAGCCGGCGACCAAACCCGGCAGCGCCAAGAAGCCGAAAGGCTCGCCAAAAGGCTCGCCGGAAGGCTGAGGTATGCCGGACCCCACGGCAACGACACCCACGTCGCCTGCGGAGCCCGCCGCCGTTCACCGGTACTTGGGCGATCTGCATGATCGGATCACATCGGCCATCGAAGCAATCGATGGCGGGCAATTTCGCCGCGACACCTGGCAGCGCCCCGGTGGGGGCGGCGGCGAGAGTCGCGTTCTGAGCGACGGACGGATTTTCGAGCGAGCCGGCGTTTCGGTGTCCCACGTGTTCGGCGACAAGCTGCCGCACTCCGCCACCTCGGCGCGCCCGCAAATCGCCGGTGCCGGTTTCGAGGCGATGGGCCTGTCGCTGGTATTTCACCCACGCAACCCCTACGTCCCGACCACGCACTGCAACGTGCGCTTTCTGATCGCAACCCCCGAACAAGGGCCTGCGCTATGGTGGTTCGGCGGCGGGTTCGACCTGACCCCTTACTATCCGTTCGACGATGACGTGCTGCACTGGCATCTGACGGCCCGGGAAGCTTGCGCGCCGTTCGGGCGCGAGGTCTACGGCCAGTACAAGGCATGGTGCGACCGGTACTTCTTCCTGCCGCATCGGGATGAGACGCGCGGAGTCGGCGGCCTGTTCTTCGACGATCTCGCCGAGGGCGGATTCACCCGGTGCTTCGACTTTCTCCGCAGTGTCGGCGACCATTTTTTGCCGGCTTACCTGCCGATCGTCGAGCGGCGCCGCGACGAGCCTTGGGGAGAACGGGAACGAGGCTTTCAGCTGTACCGGCGCGGCCGCTATGTCGAGTTCAATTTGCTCTACGACCGCGGCACGCTCTTCGGTCTGCAGTCCCGCGGCCGGACCGAATCCATCCTGATGTCCATGCCGCCGCTCGCGCGCTGGGAGTACGATTTCACCGCTCCGCCCGGCTCGCCCGAAGCGCGCCTGTATGAGGGGTACCTCAAGCCGCGGGATTTTCTCGCGGAACTCGCTTCCGGTTAACCCGCAGTCAGCGCGCGCGAAGATCCTGGATCAGGCGCCCCACGTGCGCTATCTCCTGCTCGTGCGGCTCGTCGCGGAATGTCTCCGCGAGCCCGTCCGCATACCATTGGCGCATGGACTCAAGGCCGAGCAGCCGTGCCACGTACGCCGCAGCATCGGCGCCGAGAGGCAGGCCGTAGCTCTGGACTCGGAAGGCCACCGGTGCAAAAAACGCATCCACGGCGGTGAAACGCGCTCCGGCCAGGAACGGACCCCCGAAGCGGGACAACCCGTCACCCCAGAGGGCCTCGATCCGCGCGATGTCGCGCTTGAGCGCGTCCGGCGTCTCGTGCAGGTGGATGCGCACGCCGCAGCTCATGGAACAGCGGTTGCGAAGCTCGACGAAACCGGCATGCATCTCCGCGGCGGCGCTGCGGGCAAAGGCTCGCGCGGTGCTCTCGGCGGGCCAGACGGCGGGATGCCGCTCGGCCAGGTATTCTGCGATCGCAAGCGATTCCCAGACCGTGGTCGCACCGTCCTTGAGGCAAGGCACCTTGCCGGTCGGGGAGATCGCTCTGAAACTGTCCCAGGCGGGGAGGTCGCCGAAGCGCAGCAGATGTTCCTTGAAGGGCAGCGCCAATTCCCGCATCAACACCCACGGCCGCAGGGACCAGGATGAGTAGTTCTTGTTGGCGATATATAAGTCGTACATGACGCGACAACCTCGAGCGGGAAGCCCCCTTAGGGCTTGGCCCGGGAATTTTCCCAGCCGCTCGACAGACGGTCAATGCCGTTGGACGGAGATCTAATGATGCGCCCGGGCCTCGCCGGGCGAGCACAATGCACCGACATGAACTACAAGCACATTTATCACGCCGGCAATTTCGCCGACATCGCCAAGCACGTGGCGCTCGTCTATTGCCTCGACGCGTTGAAGCGCAAGGAGGCGGCGTTCTTTGCCTTGGACACCCACGCCGGCCGCGGCTCTTATGATCTGCATTCCCCGGAGGCCCGCAAATCCAAGGAAGCCGAGCAGGGAATCCTGCGCCTGCTCGAAACGCTGCCCCAGGAGAAACTACTCGCCTCCTACTATGCGGCGATTCGAGCGCGCCGTGGTAGACCGCTCGCCCGCTATCACGGATCGCCGACGCAGATTGCGGGCGCCCTGCGCAGCCAGGACCGCGCGGTCTTCGTCGAACTGATGGCGGCGGAGGCGCGCGCCGGCGAGCGTCACTTGGTGTCGGACGGTCGAATCCGCACGGAGCAAGGCGACGGCTATGCGGCGCTCCGCTCAATGCTGCCGCCGGTGGAGCGGCGGGGTCTGGTGCTGATCGATCCGCCCTATGAAAATGCCGAGGAATTCAAGACACTGGTGGCGGCCTTCGACGACGCCTATCGCCGATGGTCCACGGGGATTTTCCTGATCTGGTATCCGATCCTGAGCGCATCGCAGCGCCGTAGCGTGCACGCGCGCTTCGAGGCCCTGCGCATTCCCAAGATGCTGGTCGCGGATCTCGCAATCCGCCCCGATGATGCGGGCGTGGGCTTGGCCGGCAGCGGCTTGGTGATGGTCAACCCGCCGCACGGCACCGACGAATTCCTCGCCGCGGCTTACTCGGCGATCCACCGCACCCTGGCCGCGCCGGACGCGGGATATGTCGAGGTAGCGCGCCTTACAGCCGAACGAATGGCACAATGAGCCCAAGGCGCACCGACTTTTTGCGCCAGGAGTAGAAAATGGATCCTGACACCTTGCGCGGCCATCTGACCACCCTACACGAGGAACTGCGCAGTACGCGTCAAATCGATCCTCGCTCGAGCGCGCTGCTCTCGGAGGTTCTGAAGGACATTCAACGCATCCTCGACGCGGGTAGCCAGGAAGCGCGTACCGGCGGCGTTCCGCTGGCGGATCGCCTGGAGAAGGTCGCGGTACAGTTCGAGGCGGATCATCCGGGGCTTGCCGCCAGTTCCCGGCGGTTGATCGATCTGCTCGGCAAGGTCGGGCTTTAGGCTCAGCCCGTCCAATCGATGTCGGCTCGAACCCGCGCCGCGAGGCTCTCGACCGAGTGAAGATTCCCGGATTGATCCTTCGCCAGCACGGCAATGCTTCCATGTCCCGCCACGGGAAGAAGCACTCCCCGGTACCCGTCTTCATCGAACGGCGTTGGCTTCGAGACGGACTCGTGCACCAGCACCATGACCGTCACCGGACCCATGTCGGTCTGCACCACCAAGTGCGGCACGTGGTGACCCCTGAACAGACAGCTTTGCGCGTAGCTCACGACCCCAGCATCGGGACGCAGGCGCATATGGGTATTGCGCAGCACGAAATCGAGCTCGGGCGTCGGGACGGGCACGTCGGTTCGCGTCCAGGCCTGCGGCTCGCCGGCCATGTGCGCCACCACGTCGGCCGCGAGACTCGTGTGGGGAGCCGCGAGCCAAAGAGTTCCCGCGATGCCCACGCCGAGCAACACGCTCGCGGCGAGCGCCAGCCATTTGCGGACCACGGGACTTCGCCGCGGACGCAGAGCGGTCACCACACCGCCCTTCACGGCATCGGGCGGGTGCACGCGTAGCGCACGGCCAAGTTTGCCCTCGAACCGCAGCAGACGCTCAGTATAGGCGGCGCATTCGCCGCAGCCATCGCGATGAGCCGCGAGTTCCGCATCCGGATCGTGCGGATTGGCGAGCATCGCCCGCCGATATTGGGAACAATCGATCATTCGGGATCCTGACTCATATCTTCGCCGCACAAAGCCCGCAGCTGCTTGCGGCCTCGAAACAGCCGGGTGAGCACTGCCGCCGGCGATAAATTCAGCTCGGCCGCAATCTCCACGGTCGAGCAGCCCATGAGCACCTGCATGACCAGCGGCTCGCGGTACTCCTCCGGCAGCTTGAAGAGCGCGGCGCGAACCTCGGCGATCTGCTGATCCTCGGACGCCGCCAGCATCGGCTCCTCCTTGGCGATCAGCTCGTCCACGTCCACCGTGACCAGCCGCTTGCGCTCGAAGCTGCGCGCATACTCGCGCCGCACGATGGTCAGAAACCACGGCTTGGCGGCAGTTTCGTCCTTGAGCGAATCGCGCGCCTTCCAGGCTCGAAGCAACGTCTCCTGCACCACATCCTCCGCCAGAGCCCGATCACGGGACAGCCAGAATGCGAAGCGCACCAGATCGGGGCGCAGCGACTGGCAAAGGGCCTGGAAGCGCGCCCGGGCCGGATTTCCGCCGGAGTCATCGTTCATGTATAAATCAGCACCCGTCCTGGGATATTTTGCCGGCGATATTAACGCGCCGCGCAAGCCGCCGGGGCCCGGACGGGTAGATATCGTCAAATTGAGGTTGCCGGCAGGAGTCACAGTCAAGATGACCGGAATCAGACCCGATTCATTTCCGAACACACGCTTGCGGCGCATGCGGCGCGACGAGTTCTCACGCCGGCTGATGCGCGAGACCCAGCTCACGGTCGATTCCCTCATTTACCCCATGTTCGTCGTCGAGGGGGTCAAACAGCGCCAGCCCATCGCCTCGATGCCGGGTATCGAGCGATTATCGGTGGACGAATTGCTGCGCGAATGCGCCTCGCTCGCAAAATTGTCCATCCCGGCCATCGCCTTGTTCCCGGTGGTTCCGGCGGACAAGAAATCCTTGGATGCGCGTGAGTCTTGGAATCCCGGCGGGATCGCTCAGGAAGCGGTCCGTGCCGTCAAAAAAGAGTTTCCGCAGCTCGGGGTCATCACCGATGTGGCGCTGGACCCCTTCACCACCCATGGCCAGGATGGCCTGATCGACGAGACCGGCTACGTGATGAACGATCTCACGGTCGAAACGCTGGTTCGGCAGGCCCGCTCTCATGCCGACGCCGGCGCGGACGTGGTTGCGCCCTCCGACATGATGGACGGTCGAATCGGGGCCATCCGGGCGGCATTCGAGACGGCCGGACTGAGCCACACCCGCATTCTCGCCTACGCCGCCAAATACGCATCGAGCTTTTACGGGCCGTTCCGGGAAGCCGTCGGCTCGGCCAAGCAGCTCGGCGGGGGCAACAAGCACACCTACCAGATGGATCCCGCCAATTCCGACGAGGCGCTTCGGGAGGTTGCCCTGGATATTGCCGAGGGCGCCGACATGGTCATGATCAAGCCCGGACTGCCTTACCTGGACATCGTGCGGCGGGTCAAAGACCATTTCGCGATGCCGACGTTCGTTTATCAGGTGAGCGGCGAATACTCGATGATCATGGCCGCCGCGGCGAATGGTTGGCTCGACGAGCCCGCCGTGGCCCTCGAGTCTTTGCTGTCGATCAAGCGCGCGGGTGCCGATGGGATCTTGACCTATTTCGCCAAGAAGGCCGCGGGCTGGCTCGCCTCGTGAACCAGCCTCAGGAAGTTGGCGCACCCGATCAATACGGCGTCGTCGGGCATCCTGTCGAGCACAGCTGGTCGCCGTTCATCCATGGGATGTTCGCCAAGGCGGCCGCACAAAACCTGGTCTATCGGCTGTTCGATATTCATCCGGACGTTTTCCGGCGCGAGACGTTGAGGTTGATGACCAGCGGGGTCCGCGGCCTCAATGTCACCCTGCCGCACAAACAGGCGGCCGCCGAGCTGGTCAACGAGCTGACCCCGCGCGCGGCGCGCGCGCAGGCCGTCAATACCATCGCGTTCTTCGAGAATACGACGCTCCTCGGTGACAATACCGACGGCGTGGGGCTGATCACCGACCTCGTTCGAAATCTGCAAATCGACCTCGCCGACAAGCGGGTGCTGATCCTCGGGGCAGGGGGCGCGGCGCGCGGCGTGGTCGGACCATTACTCGAGCGCGAACTGCGCTCGCTCACCATCGCCAACCGCACCCCTTACAAGGCGCGCAAACTCGCCGCCGAGTTTGCCGACGTGGGACAGATCGACGGCTGTACGTTCGGCGAGATCAAGGGGCCCGCCTACGATTTGATCGTGAACGCCACCTCCGCCGGTCTGCAAGGCGAGATGCCGCAGCTACCCGAGGGTTTGGTCGGCGAGAGCACCGTGTGCTACGACATGACCTACGGCCGGGGGGATACGCCGTTCACGCGTTATGCGACCGCGCATCATGCCGGCCGGATCAGCAAAGGCTGGGGCATGTTGGTCGAGCAGGCGGCCGAATCCTTCATGCTCTGGCGCGGAATTCGTCCGAACACGCAGCCCGTGCTCGAGGCTTTGCAGGCCTAGCAGCGCTCAACGCGCCGTCCCTGCTCAACGCATCGTCACCAGTTCCTCCGAGCTCGTCGGGTGGATGGCGACCGTATCGTCGAAGTCGCTCTTGGTCGCGCCCATGCGGATGGCCACCGCGAATCCCTGCAGCATCTCGTCGGCGCCGAGTCCGATGACGTGGCAACCGACTATTTTTTCCGCAGGTCCCACGCAGACCAGCTTCATGTCGGTGCGTGTTTTGCGCGCCGTCATCGCGTGATACAGCGGCGTGAACTCCGCCACGTATACCTTGACCGCGTCTGCATACTTCGCCCGCGCCTCGCTTTCGGACAGGCCCACTGAACCGATTGGGGGATGCGTGAAAACGACACTCGGGATCAGGTCGTAGTCCAGGCGCCGCTCGGGCTTGCCGCCGAACAGCCGGTCGCTGAGCCGGCGTCCTGCGGCGATAGCGACGGGCGTCAGGGCGACTCGGCCGGTGACATCGCCGATCGCGTAAACGCCGGCGACCTGGGTGTTCTGGAAGGCGTCGGTGACGATGAAGCCGTCCGCGCTGCGAACGATTCCGGCGGCGTCCAGGTCAAGAGCCCCGACGTTCGCGGAACGGCCGATGGCCCACAGCACGCAATCGAACCCGGAAAACTCGCGGCCGTCGGCAGCCGCCAGCGTCTTCGTGCCCGAGTGCTCGGCGAGCGTCGCCGGCACCACACGGGTGTGGATCACGATTCCCTGCGCCTGCATTTCGCGCATCAGGGACTTGCCCAGCATGACGTCGAAATGAGTGAGTACATGATCCTTGCGGATGAACAGCTCCGTCTGGCTGCCGAGCTCGTGGAAGGCGCCCGCGAGCTCGCAGGCGACGTAGCCCGAGCCCACCACCGCGACGCGCTGCGGCCGGCGCTCGAGTTCGAAAAAGCCGTCGGAGGTGATCCCGAGCGCCGCGCCCGGCAGCGCGGGCACCATGGGCACGCCGCCGGTCGCGATGACGATGTGCTTGGCGAAGAGCCTTTCGCCGTTCACTTCGACGGTGTGCGCATCGAGGAATCGCGCCGCTCCTTCCCGGGTTGCCACGCCTTTCGCCTGCAGATTTCGCGCGTAAATGGCGTTCAACCGCACGATGTAAGCGTCGCGCTTTTGTTTCAGGACGCCCCACTCGTGGTCGCCCGCCGAGACGCCGAAGCCGTAGTCAGCCGCGTCGGCGAGCCCCAGAGCGATGCTGGCGGCATTCCACATCACCTTCTTCGGCACGCACCCGACGTTCACGCAGGTGCCGCCCAGCCGGCCGGATTCGATCACCAGTGTCTTGGCACCGTATTCCGCGGCGCGCTGGGCCGCAGCCAGACCGCCACTGCCGCCGCCGATGCAGATCAGATCGTACGTTTCTGAGGACACCGAGAGCTCCATCCGGATGAGAAACCTGGGAGCGCATGATATACGCAGTCTCAGGTCCGCCGGGTCTGTCAGCCGGCGTTGGTCTGATAGAATTCGCGGGTGAGCAATCCCCTTTTGCAATTCGACTCCCTGCCCGCTTTCGATCGCATCGAGGCGGCCCATGCGCGTCCGGCGCTCGAACAGATCTTGACCGAGAATCGCACCCGTCTCGCCGAATTGACCGCCCAGCCCGACCCCACATTTGCCTCGCTGGTGATCCCGGTGGAAGAGTTGAGCTATCGGTTGAGCCGGGTATGGAGCCCGATCGGCCACTTGAACGCCGTCGCCAATTCGCCCGCCATGCGCGAGGCCTACAACGAGTGCGTGCCGCTGCTGACGGCTTACTCGTCGGAACTCGGCCAAAACGCCGCGCTGTACGCCGGTTATGCGCAAGTGCTGAAGAACGAGGGCGGCCGGCTCGAGCCGGCCGAGCGCAAGCTGCTCGAAAATGCCCTGCGCGATTTCCGTCTGGCGGGCGTCGATCTGCCCGAGGAGAAAAAGGCGCGCTATTGCGAGGTGGTGCAACGGCTTGCGCAACTCGCCACCAAATTCTCCGAGAACGTGCTCGACGCCGCCCGCGCATATTCCCGCAGCGTCGTCGAGGAGTCGGAGCTCGCGGGGCTGCCCCCGACCGCAATCGATCGCGCGGCCGCGGATGCGCGCGAGGCGAAACAGTCGGGCTGGCTGTTCAAGCTCGATCAACCGACCTACATGACGGTGATGACCAGCGCCGAGAGCCGTACGCTCAGGCACGACATCTACGAAGCCTGGGTCACGCGGGCTTCGGAGCTCGGACCGTCCGCGGGCCGCTTCGACAACAGCCCCCTGATCCAGGAGATATTGCCGCTGAGGCACGAGCTCGCGCAGCTCTTGGGCTATGCGAATTACGCCGACTATGCCCTGGCCACGCGCATGGCGAAGAGCAGCAAGCAGGTGCTCGGCTTCCTCGATGACCTGGCGCGGCGCTGCCGCCCGGCCGCGCGGCGCGAGTTCTCCGACCTCGAGGAATTCGCGGGACGTACGCTCGAGGCCTGGGACCTCGCGTACTTCAGTGAACGGCTCCAGGAGAGCCGGTTCAAGGTGTCTCAGGAGGCACTGCGGCCCTACTTCCCGCTGCCCAAGGTGCTCTCCGGACTATTCGCGGTGACCGAACGGCTTTACGGCATCAGCGTGCGCGAGCGGCCCGGCGTGAGCGTCTGGCACGCGAGCGTGCGCTATTACGACCTGATCGATTCGGCCGGACGCATCGTCGCGGGCTTCTACCTCGACCCTTATTCGCGGGTCGAGAAGCGCAGCGGCGCTTGGATGGACGAGTGCGTGGTCGCCAAATCGCTGCCGTCGGGGAAAGCCGTGCCGGTGGCGCAGCTGGTGTGCAATTTCACCACTCCCGTCGGCGGCTCGCCGTCACTTCTGACGCACGACGAAGTGACGACCCTGTTCCACGAGTTCGGGCACGGCTTGCATCACATGCTCACCCAGGTCGCCTATCCAAGCATCGCGGGGATCAACGGGGTTGCCTGGGATGCGGTGGAATTGCCCAGCCAATTCATGGAGAACTTCGTGTGGCGGGCGGAGGTGCTGCCGCTGATCTCCGCTCATGTGAAGACCGGGGAGCCGCTCCCCGCGGACGTGCTGCAGCGCCTCCTCGGGACCCGCACGTTCAATGCAGCCCTCGACACCCTGCGGCAAATCGAGCTGGCGAGCTTCGATTTCGAATTGCACGCCTACTTCGACGCGGCCGCCGGTGCGCGCGTGGCGCAGACCTTGGAGCGCGTTCGGCAGCGGGTGGCAGTCGCGCCGGCGGCGCCGTTCAATCGCATGCCGGCGAGCTTCGCCCATATCTTCGCAGGGGGCTACGCCGCGGGATACTACAGCTACAAATGGGCGGAAGTGCTGGCGGCCGACGCGTTCGAGGCGTTCGAGGAGGCCGGGATATTCGATCCGGCGACCGCGGGCCGTTTCGTCGACTCCATATTGGCACGCGGCGGAAGCCTGGATGCGATGGACGCCTTCGTGCGCTTTCGCGGCCGGCCGCCGGACGTGCGCCCCCTCCTCAAGCGAACCGGCATCGCCGCGTGAGGTGGCGCGGCGTCCAAGGGCTGGCCGCCGCGGCGATGCTGGTGACGGCCGCGAGCGGCCGCGCGGCTACCGCCTACGTGACCGACGAGCTCATCCTCAACGTCTACGCGGATCAGAATCAACAAGGTCAGCGCCTGGCAACCCTGCATTCCGGCGCCAGCGTCGAAACGCTCTCGACCAGCGCGGATTACACCCAGGTGCGGCTCGGCGATGGTGTGACGGGATGGGTCAAGAGCACCTTCCTGACCACGAGTGTGCCCGCCACCGTGCGGGTCAAACAGCTCCAGGACGAGCTCGATCGCACCCGCGCGACCACCCCCGCACTGGCCGAGGCGGCGGCGCGCAGCGAGCTGGAGCGCCTGCAGCACGAGCTCTCGGACACGCAGTCGCAGCTGGCTGCGGCATTGATGGCCCACGGGGAATCTCCAGCCGCGGGCGCTCAGGCCGCCCCCGTGGCGCGTCGATCGATCGGCTTCGGCACCGCAGCAGTCGCGTTGTTGGCGGTCGGGGCGCTCGGATTCTGGCTGGGATATGTCACTCTTGCGCGCCGCATCCGGCGCAAGTTCGGCGGACTCAAAGTTTATTGAGGCCTCCCGGGGCGGCATGGACCTCTGGGGCCCTCAGTGCCCTGGTTTGACATATCAATGAGAACCACGCACATGGCGGCGGTAGGGTCCCGGGCTTACACTTACCTGGATGTACGACCTCCGCCGTAACGATTACGACGTCACTAATACCGTTCAGGTGAGCTCGACAGCCGCCGTGTCGCAGGCGGTGCGCGAGCTCTTCGCCATCGGCTGGCCCGGCGAGCCCTACGATCGTGTCGCCGTCGCTTTCGACGAGTTCGAGCGTTTGTTCTCCGGGCACATGCCTGGATACTTCGGCGTCGATACGGTCTATCACGATCGGCAGCACTCGCTCGACATGACCTTGGCGATGGCGCGTCTCTTGGTCGGATATGAATCCACCGTCGAGTCCCATCGACGCGTCGGTGCCGAACGCGCCGTGATGGCGCTCGTCACCTCGCTGTTTCACGACGCGGGTTACATACGCGAGTTCGACGATCGGCAGCATCGCAACGGCGCCGAGTTCACCCTTTATCACGTCACTCGCAGCGCGCGCTTCCTGGCGCGATTCCTGCCGAGTGTCGGCATGGATACCTGGATTCCCATTTCCACGCGCATCGTGCATTTCACCGGATACGAGATCAAGCTGAGCCAGATCCAGCTGGCGGATGACCGCGATCGCAAACTCGGACACCTGCTCGGAACCGCCGACTTGATCGCGCAGATGGCGGACCGGTGCTACCTGGAGAAGTGCCGCGACCGGCTTTATCCGGAGTTCGTGCTCGGCGGCATCGCCGCCGCTCCCGGGAGCGACGGAACCCTGCAAGTCCGCTACAGCTCCGGTCTCGATCTGCTGCGCCAGACACCGCGGTTCGTACGCGAGACCCGCAACGTCCGGCTCGACGGTGAATTCGATCGCGCGTATCAGTTCCTCGAGCCGATGTTCGAGGGTGAGAACCCCTACCTCGAGGCCATCGACCGCAACCTCGAGTATCTGCAGCGCATCTTGCGGGCCGAGCGCTGGCGCATGCTGCGTCGGAATCCGCCCTTGTTCACCTCCGAGGACGATCAGCTCGGGCAGGTGCGCGGGCTGATGGTGAATCGGCTGAAGACGCTCTGGGCTTGAAGGTGGACTGAGCTTCAATCGCCCGATTGGTTGAGCGGTGAAATTACGGTTGCGGCTTGGCCAATGCCGCAACCGTAGATCCTCCTGCACTGCGGCGATCCGCATCAGGCGGTAGCGGAGTGCTTCGGCTCCGATATCGCAATCTTGAAGGCCTTGCTGACGCCCAAGCTATACGCGGCACGAAGTGCCAGTGCGGTCGCGAGAATGGCGAGAAGCACTTCGTGGCCGTACACGATGAGATCGCCCCGCGTATGACTGCCTTCAGGCAATGTGCCGGCGCCAATGACCAGAGAAATCGGTCCGATCATCGCCACGGCGGCGAGAATGCGATAGAAATAGCTGCGTTCGTTCGTGTCCGTCTTCATGTCAATCTCCGTAAGGTTCAGGTTTGTTACTCAGGCAACTAGTACTAAGCAAGCCCTGTGCCAAATGGATAATTGATTGATATTGCTATAAAAACAATGGAAGTTACCGGGCGACACTGGCGACGAAAATTGCACCCTGCAAAAATTGTCTGCGCAAAAGTGCGGGGCGGTGTAATCACTTACGACGGTTCTCGCCATCACTTCGTTGGGGTCGCGGGGCATTTCTCGAGCATCCCGGCGCCTGAGTCGGGCAGCGGTAGGAGCAGAATCACGTGTACGTCCGGAGTGACGTAGCAGCGCTGCACGTAGCCAAGGGCGCCGGGCGTCGTAGCCACGAATTTCACCACGGCCGTCTGCGAGCCCAGGACGTAGGGCGGGTTCACGCCCTGGAAATACCTCCGGTCCCAATAAGCCTGCAATTGCTGAGTATTCATATGAAGTACGCTAAATATGAAGGCGTAACGCAGTCGATGGTCCGGGGGAAGATTGACCGGCACGTAGGGCCGGCCATCCGAATTGACGAAAATCTTCTTGAGGTAGATCTCGCGCAACGTGCCGTCGCTGATAGCAGGAAGCGAATCGTGGTTCGACGCGATGACCGCCATTAAAGTTTCGTCCGGTTGTACCGACCCGGCCATGCACGCGAAGCTGCCGGTCCCGCTCAGGAGCGCAAGAAGAAAGGCGCGGCCGCGCTGAAAAAGTCCTGGCATGTTCAAAACAGCACGGCGAACGATGCAAACCAGCCGCTCGGCGTCACCGAGAACTTGTGCGTGCCGTCGTCGCGTTCCAATTTCACGACGAGGCCGGGCACCGGACGATAATTGATGGCAATCGTTCGAATGTTGTCGGTTTCATTCGGCATCGCGTTTCGGAAATGCTCGAATCGTCCCACCAAGTAAAACTTATCTGGCAATGGGACGACTGCTTGTAAGAATCCGCCGTATTCGCTGGATATCTGCGGCCGATCCGCGGTTCGATATACGGACTCGCCGCTGAATTCGACCAAGGGTGCTCGCCATTCGAAATCGAGGCCGGCGAGCCGATACTGCTGCCGCGGATTCTCGAGCTGGTAGCTGGCGAAGGATGTTCCGACGGTCAGCCGGTCGTCGAGTATGTGGTAGTGCAATTGTCCGCCGACCGCATGCTCGAACGCATTCTTCAACGGAGTGGCTTCACCGGCAGTGCCGAAAGAGCCGTAAGCATAATCATCGTCCTTGCCAATGCCCAGGGCTCGCGTGTCATCGACGTACAGCGTGTAATCGAGATCATCCTTGGCGACGACGCGAGTGCCGTACAGCATCGCGCCATTGGAGCTTCGCGCGAAGGCGGCCGCGGTGCTGAGGGGACGAGATATGGTCCACACCAACGGGTCCGCGTGAATCAGATTCCACTGCCCCACAGGGGTCAGGAACCTCCCGATGCGAAACGTCGCTGCCGTACTCGCAAAATAATCGGCGTAGAGGCGCTCGACCTCTGCCTCGGCGTTCTTGGTGGTCGCGCCATTGCCATTGAAGGTCAACGCTTCAGAGATCTCGGTTTCGCTGAACAGTCTCCATCGTGCGCCAATATCCTTGGTGAGGAACAGGCTCATATCTTCAACGCTGAACGACTTGTCCTCGTGGTCCAGGCCGTAGTAATGCAGGTCCGCATACCCCCCGATCCGCAATTCCTGCTGGGGAAAATACAACCCACTGCCCAGCTCGTAGGGATCGGTCTCCCAAGACGCTCCGGCCGCCACCAAAGCCGGCCAAAGGAGGACCGCGCCAAGCGCAAGTCGGGTCGGGTAAACCGCTCGACGGAGTGCTGAATTCATTTTATTGACGCGCGTTCCCTATCTGATTCTTATATGAGGTTCGAGTGAAAACCCCAAAAAATGATGCTAGCCTTCCCGGTACGTAGATCATTACAATTATTTTTGTCAACCCAATTGCCAGGCTTACGCGGAGCAAGCCTGCGCTACGTTTCTCCCGAGTATGCCCGCGAACTGTTACCCCATGGCATCACTGCGGTCTGCTGTGTGCATGACGACATGGTGGGGACCGAGCATACGTATGCTGCCGAATTAGCCAACTCGGAACAACTGTCACTATTTGGCGAAAACATCGTGATGCTGTATGGGAACGTCTTACCACTCGACGTTGACAACCGAGGACCGGCTCTCTATCAGGCCTTCGGCATGAATCGTGTTTGTGCCGGAAGTCGCTGGCGGTGACGACACGCTCCGCGCTGCTCCGGGCGTTGGCTGGGTTGCTGCTGGCTTCAACGTTGGTGATGGCGGCGCTGTCATTTTTTGCTTTTCGCCACGCAATGCAGGTCGAGATCGCTGCCAATCTTCAGTTCAGCGCGAGCGTGATCAAGGAGCGAATCGACACGCTGCTGTATACCCAGGTGGAGAACATACGCAGTTGGCGCTCGCTGCAGGTGATGCAGGACATTACCGTCGGCGACATCGACAAGCGGGCCTCAGGCGCGCTTTCGGAGCTGCGTGCGGGAAAGAAGGCTCTCTATAAAGCGCTGATCTGCACGGATAACTCCGGACGCATCGTCGCCGCAAGCAATCCAGCCATGATTGGCAGCACCTTGCCCGTGGACGACCGCTGGCAGACTATTGCGGGTCCGTCTATGGCGGCCGTCTTCGTGGCGCCGATGGAGCGCGATAACCGGCGGGCGATCGCGCTGCGCACGGTGATTCCCAACGCTTTCGGCAAGGGCGGCATCGGACAGCTGTTCGTCCTTCTAGACTTCAGCGCTTTCGAAAATGTGCTCGACCAGGCGGTCGGCGACGGGCCTCGCAGCTTGCTAATCCTCGCTTCGCAGGGCAACGTGATCGGTGCATCGAGTGCCTTGCGTGAGCGCCTCGACATTCCGAACCTACGGCTGGAGAACTGGACGATGCCCAAAACAGGCGTCACATCGTACGTTCACGACGGCACGGCGCTCGGCGACGGTACGTTGCTTGTGGGTGCAGCGGCGTCGAGCCAGTATCAGCAATTGGCGGAGGTGGGATGGCGGATATTGATGATCGAGCCGACCACCGTAGCATTTCGCCCGGTATTGCATCTGCTCTGGGGCCTGCTTGCCTTGCTAGTGGTGACGATGACGGTCGGTGTCTGGATCGCGTCACGATTGGCGGGGACGATCGCGCTGCCCATCGTCGAACTGACCGCATTTACACGGCGCTTTCGGCAGGGCGACGAATCATTGCCGGAACGATCCAGCACGGCAACATCCGAAGTCGCAGAGCTTTTTGGCACCTACGTCGACATGATCCGCGCGCTTCAGAAATCCCGCGAGGAAGTGGTTCGGGCTGGCAAGCTCGCCGTCGTGGGTGAAATGGCGGCGATCATGGCGCACGAGATCCGCACTCCGATGAGCATCGTGCGCAGCTCGGCTCAGCTCCTGGAACGACAACCGGATCTCAGCGACAAGGAACGCGAACTCATCGGATTCATGTTGGGCGAGACCGAGAGGCTCAATCGCCTCGTCACGATGCTCCTGGAATGCGCCCGACCCAAGCCCCCAGAATTCCAGCCGCAGGATCTACACGCCATCATCCGCAATGTCTTTGACCTGCTCGCGACGCGTGTGGAGGCCGCTCGGGTCCACGTCAGGCTCGACCTCGAATCGCAGCCCGTGATTTTCGACTGCGACAAGGAACAGATGATGCAGGTCTTGCTCAATCTCATTCTGAACGCGCTGCAGTTCATCCCGGAGGGGGGAAGGCTGGGGATACGGACATCCCTCGACGCCGGTGCCCTGCGGATCAGCGTGAGCGATGACGGGCCGGGAGTTCCGGCCCCCATACGCGAGCGCATATTCGACCCCTTTTTCAGCCGTCGAGAAGGGGGCATAGGACTTGGTCTCACTATCGTTCAACAGATCGTGCAAGCCCACGGCGGTGAGATTGTCGTCGGCGAGAGCGCTTGGGGGGGCGCCGCATTCAACATGTGTTTTCCTTTGGACAGTGGCGTGAGGCACACATGAAACGAATGCTGGTCGTAGATGACGAGCCGAAGATGCGCCGGGTACTGGAATTCATGCTTCGTAGCATGGGACATGAATTCGACCAGGCAAGTGATGGAAAAGAAGCCCTCGCTGCAGTCGAGTCGGGCCACTTCGACTTGGTGATAACCGATCTTCGGATGCCGCGCATGGACGGGCTCGAATTATTGCGTGAGTTGCGCAAGCGCGGCGACGATGTCCCGGTCATTGTACTCACCGCCTACGGCACAATCGAAAGTGCCGTGGAAGCGATGAAGCTCGGTGCGTCCGACTACATCATCCGCCCATTCGAGATCGCCGCAGTTGAGCTCGCGGTTACGCGCGCCCTCACGGTGAGCGTCCTGCATCGTGAAAATCGCTATTTGCGTGATGAAGTATCGAAAGGCTGGAACGATTTCATCGGCACCAGCGAGAAGATGCAGGCGCTGTATCGATTGGTGGAGCTCGCCGCGCCTGCTCGCAGCAACATTTTCATCGTCGGTGAAACGGGTACCGGTAAGGAACTCGTGGCTCGCGCGATCCATCGCGCCTCCGGGCGCACAGGCCTATTCGTGCCGATCAACTGTGCCGCCATACCGGCAGAGCTGCTTGAAAGCGAGTTGTTCGGGCACGAGAAGGGTGCCTTCACCGGCGCTGTTCGCAGCCGAGTGGGAAAATTCGAGCTCGCCAGCGGCGGCACCATCTTCCTCGACGAAATCACCGAGATGCCTCATGCGCTGCAGTCGAAGCTCCTTCGAGTCTTGCAGGAAGGGACTATCGAGCCCTTGGGAGGAAACAACTCTTTGTCGGTGGATATGCGGGTGGTGGCGGCGACCAATATGGATCCGCAGCGCGCCGTGGACGAAGGAAAATTGCGGCACGATCTGCTTTTCCGACTCAATGTGCTGCGCATCGACATGCCGCTTCTGCGCGAGCGCGTCGCCGACATTCCCTTGCTGGCGGAGCATTTTTTGCGGAAATACGCCTCTGAGCTGGGTTACGTCGCCCCGCGTTTGTCCAGGCCGGTTCTGCAGCGGCTCGAGTCCTATGCATGGCCGGGCAACGTGCGCGAGCTGGAGAATCTGATGGAGCGGGCCGCCGTTCTCAGCGCCGGCTCCGAGGTCAAGCTCGAACACCTGCCCGAGAACATAACGCACGAGCATGGCGAACCGGCTGCGGTGGAGAAACGCGAGCCGGTCGCCCAGCCAGTGGGTTCATTGAAGCCTCGAGTCGAGGCGTTGGAAACGGAACTTATCAGAGCCGCGCTGGCGCAAAGCGATAACAACAAGTCCGCGGCGGCAAGGCTGCTGGAAATCAGCGAACGGGCGCTTTGGTACAAGATCAAGCGGTACGGAATCGATTAGGTAATTGGACTTCGCCGGGTTTGGCAACCGCGGCCCCTCTGCTCCGCATAGAAAGCCAAAAGGAACTGCAGAGCGCGGCAAATCACCCGGTGGGCGATGGTTTCACCGCAATCGGTTGGCCGGCATGCTCGTACCAAAGTTTGGACCGGTTCACGATATTCACAACAAGCAGCATCACCGGCACCTCGATCAATACGCCGACGACTGTGGCCAGCGCGGCGCCGGAATGAAAGCCAAACAAACTGATGGCTGCGGCCACCGCGAGCTCGAAGAAATTAGATGCACCGATCAGGGCCGAGGGACACGCGATATTGTGGCTTTCCCCGAGGAGACGATTGAGTCCATAGGCCACGCTGGAATTGAAGAGCACCTGAATCAAGATCGGCACGGCGAGCAGCGCGATCACGCGAGGCTGCTGCAAAATCGCCTCCCCCTGAAAGCCAAATAGGAGCACGAGCGTTGCGAGCAAGGCGCCGATCGACCAGTGACCGATACGGTTCATGGCGGCCTCGAAGGCGAGCGGGCCGCGCTTGACCAGGTAGCTGCGCCAGGCCTGGGCGATCGCCACGGGAATGACGATATACAGCACTACCGAGGTGAGCAATGTTCCCCAGGGAACTACGATGGCAGAGAGCCCCAGCAGCAAGCCCACCAGCGGGGCGAAAGCCACCACCATGATGGTGTCGTTCAAGGCCACCTGCGAGAGGGTAAAGAGCGGATCGCCCTGGGTGAGCCGACTCCACACAAATACCATGGCTGTGCAGGGCGCCGCGGCGAGCAAAATCAAACCGGCGATGTAGCTGTCGATCTGATCGGCTGGCAGAAACGGCGCAAAGAGATGGCGAATAAAAATCCAGCCCAGCAGCGCCATGGAGAAGGGTTTCACGAGCCAATTCACGAAGAGCGTAACGCCGATGCCCTTTACATGGCGCCGTATCTGTCCCAGAGTGCCGAAGTCGACCTTCACCAGCATCGGAATGATCATGACCCAGATGAGAAGACCCACAGGCAAGTTGACCTGGGCAATCGACAGGGCGCCGATGAGATGAAAGACGCCGGGAAGAAATTGCCCGAGGGCAATTCCCACGACGATACAGAGAAATACCCAAACCGTCAGATAACGCTCGAACACACTCATTGGGCGCACTCCGCGAGCGGTGTCTTACCGATGGCGGCCATCTCCTGTTTGATGCGCAGTTGATCGAGGCTCGCGAGCGGCAAGCTCAAGAACAATTTGATGCGTGTATCCATCGCTTTGAAGGCTTGATTAAAGGCCGACTTCTTTTCGATGTCGGTGCCCTGGATGGCCGCCGGGTCGGGAATTCCCCAATGCGCGGTGGTCGGCTTGCCGAGCCACACAGGGCAGGTCTCGCCGGCGGCGTTGTCGCATACCGTAATGATGAAATCGAAATGCGGGCTCGCCGGCGTCGTGAATTCGTCCCAGCTCTTGCTCCGTAGGCCCTCAGTCGGAAAGTCCAATCGCTTCAGAAGATCGAGCGCGTATGGATTGACCTGGCCGTTCGGATGACTGCCGGCGCTGAAGCCGCGAAATTGTCCCTTGCCGTGGCGATTTAAGATCGACTCGGCGAGGATGCTCCTCGCCGAGTTGCCCGTGCATAAGAACAGGACGTTATAGCTCCGCTCCGCAGTCATTTCGCGCAGCAGCTTGCCGCTGGCTCGCGGATCTGCGCAGGAACACAGCACTCCGCCGACTCAGCATCGACAGGGACCGTCGAGACGCCGTGATTGAACACCGCCGTGTCCTTCCCGTAGACCGGGATGCTGCCGAGCGTGTGGAAGGTCTCCCATGCAATGCCGGTGGGGTCGGTGACCCAGTACTTGTCCGATTTGGCGTAGCAGCAGGGCTGCTCGGTTTCCTCGATCATCCGAGCATCGGCCGCCTCGAGTTGCGCACGCATGCCGCGCAGTTCCTCATCGGTGTCCACCTGGAAACCCAGGTGATTGACGCCGACCGGCTGGCGCTCGGTCGAGATCGCGAAATTCACCCGTGGGTCCTCGAGCATCCATTTCGCGTAATCGGACTTCGTAACTGCCGGCTCCGCACCAAACAGGGTTTGATAGAAGCGAATCGAGGCGGGTAGATCCTTGACGCTGACGTGCACGTGGAGTCGTTTCATAGATCACCTTTCGGGGTTAAATGGAGTTAGAGCTTTCGCCATGAACGCCGAGCTCGCCGGCGACTCTCTACGCGATCTTGGCGGCACGTTTAGTCCCCGTCGCGCGCGTCGCTGATGCGCAATTTGGTGCGCATTCGGCGCCGCTGTCGCCACAACAGTTTTCCGTCAAGTAGCCGACCAGCCCGTTCATCACGGTGAAGTCAACTGTGTAGAAGAGCTGACGGCTCTCGCGGCGCTGCGTGATCAGCCCGGCGCGCTGCAGATTCTGCAGATGGAACGTCAAGGAGGATGGTAACAGTCCGACCCGGTTGCCAATGGCACCGGCCGGCAGTCCTTCGGGGCCGCGTTGCACGAGAAGCCTGTAGATCGCCAGCCGATGTTCGTGAGCGAGCGCTCCCAATGAGGCAACGACGACGGCCGTTTTCATGTATTTATGATATTTCGAGTATTATCGTAATGTCAAGGACGAAATCTTGAATCTTCCGGCGCCCTCACGGCCAGTCAATGCTCGCCACGTAGCGGGCGTGCAATTCCTCGAGCCTCGCGAGGACGGCTTCTTTGCCTGCGAGGTCGGACGCCTGCAGCGCTTCGCGCAGCACGGCGGGCGTCAGACGGCAGCGGGCGGCCTCGGCGACGGGAGCGAAGCTGAAATGCCAGGGCTCGGCCTGAACTCCGGAAAGCACTCCGCGAAACGGGCGGAAGAAACCAAAGCGCGCGGCGTTTGTCTCCAACCACGCGGCGAGCGGCGCGAACGGTCCGGGCTCAACGTATTCGGCGCTGATCAGCTGGACTCGATACCCCGGCGCGAGCGCGCGGCGGTCGATGAGGTCCAAGTCGGTCCCCCAGTGATGGCGGCTGGCGCCCGGCAGGGCCGACCAACGAAGAATGGCGTCGATGCGCTCGTCGGCCGACAAGCGGGTCGGGTCGAGAGGCCTGCCCTGCGGGTCGTTGAGCGGCGCTTGCCCGCTCCATTTGCGGTTCCAAATCGACAGCTGTCGCGCGAAATCGCGGAAGCTGCTCACGGGGACGAGGTCGAACCCGGCTTTGGCGGCGGACTTGCGCAGCTGCGAGAACGGGACGGCGGCGTGGACATGCAGCGCGCAGGCCGGCTCCGCGACATCGACGATATGGGTGCGGGCCCGGCCGGTGAGTTGCGCCGGAGTCACGAGGTCATTTCGCGGGTGGCCGCGAATTCGACCACCTGATCGATGACCTGGATGAAGCTCTCGATTTCCTGCGCGCCCGAGACCGAGTACTGTCGATCGAAGATGAATGCGGGGACCCCGGTAATGCCGAGCACGGTCGCATGACGTTCCGAGGCGACCACGCCGTCCTGGCCCTCGCGCAACACCACCGCGGAACGAGCCTCCCGTTCGCTGAGACCTGCTTCGACGCCGAGGCGCACCAGTTCCTCGACATCGCCGATGTTGCAGCCCTCCTCGAAATAGGCCTGCATGATGCGTTCCTTCACTTCGCTCGCGAGCCCGCGCCGAGCGGCATGAGCAATCAAGATATGTGAACGCCGGGTATTCGGGACGCGCTCGATCAAATCGAACCGGAACTCCAGACCCACGGTCTTCCCGAGGCGCACGAGCGCTGCCTGGGTCTCTTCGATCTTGGACATATCGCCGAATTTGGCCGCCATATAGGCCGCTCGCTCCGCGCCCTCCCAGGGGAGATCCGGATTCAATTCGAACGGCCGCCAATCGATTTGAGGCTCATATTGCGGACGCGCGGCAAGCGCCAGCTCGAAACGACGCTTGCCCAGGTAGCACCAGGGGCAGATCGTGTCGGAGAAGATATCCACGCGCAGCTTCGCGGTCATAATCCGATTGTACCCGGCCCCTTATGGCCCGGGATACGAACGGGTATCATCCCCTAATGCCGCAGAGCCTCAAATCGAAGTATTTATTGGTTGCCTTGGGGGTGGGTGCGGGGCTCTCTTTGCTGGTCGGCGGGGTGGCCTATTACGAACATCGGATCGACACTGCGGACATCTCCCGGCTGACGTACGCGACCGTCGAACAGAAGCTGCAAACCGATCTCGAGGTGCGCGCAAACAGCGTCAGCGAGATGACGGGTACGCTGCTCGCGCCCGCGCTCGCCGCCCATAACGGCGCGGCGATTGCGCCGACGGCAGGACGGCTGTTGGAAGAACGCGACATCGATCGCGTAGAGGTCCGCGATGCCCGCGGCGCGGTGCTGTTCAGCGGCGAGAACCCGCAGGACTTGAGCGCGGCTGAAAGCGCCGCCCAGATCGGCCCCGCAACTCTCGAGCCGCTGGTGTTGACCAAGACCATACCGCCGGTGGCGACCGCACAGGGCGCTCGCGGCGGCGGAATTCTCACAGTCTGGATCAGCCGCTCCAAGATGCAGGAGACTCTCGCAGGCCTGCACGCCCAGCTCGAGCATCAGCAGGGCAGCCAGATCAAGCGCATGCAGGGTTTCCTCGCACGCATCACACTGCCCTTGGTGGCGTTCGGCTTGCTGGGCGCCTGGTTCGTGGCGCGCCAGCTCGCAAGACCCATCTCTGCCCTGATCCGCTCGGCGGACCGCATCGGCGAGGGCGACTATACGAGCCCCCTGGACGTCGCGCGACGCGACGAGCTCGGCGAATTGCAGCACGCGCTCGAGCGCATGCGGCAGAAGCTCTCCGAGACCACCATCACCAAGAACTATCTCGACACCGTGCTCAACAGTTTGAGCGACGCGGTGATCGTGACCTCGCCCGACGGCCTCATCAAGACCTGCAACCAGGCCACTCAGGCGCTTCTCGGCTACTCGGAGGATGAGCTGATCGGAAAATCGCTGATCAGCTTCATCGATGAGCCGCATCGCGGCAATTACGATCTCGCCACGGCCGCTGTCTCCCAGTCTTCCATGGCCGGTGAGGCCCGTGAAACCGTGTTGCGCACCGCCAGTGGGCAGACCATTCCGGTGTCCATGGCCGCCTCCGCAATCGCCTCCGCCGACCCGCTGTTCGAGGGCGACATCTATGTCGCGCGCAACATCACCGAGCGCAAGCGCGCGGAACGGCGAATCCGCTACCTGGCGCGCTACGACACGCTCACCAAGATGCCGAATCGCATGCAGTTTCAGCATCTGCTGCAGCAGGCGATCGCGCGCTCACGGCGCAACCAGCGCTCGCTCGCACTCCTGTATCTCGATCTCGATCGATTCAAGGAGGTCAACGACACTTTCGGGCATGCGGCGGGCGACCGCACGCTCGAGATCCTGAGCGAGCGGCTGACCCGCGCGCTGTCCAAGGACACCGTCATCGGACGCCTGGCGGGCGATGAATTCGCCATGTTCATCGATGAGCTGCCGATCGATGCCGACAATCGTCCGAGCTTGAGCGCTCTGGCACGCACGCTGCTCGATGAGATCAGCCGCGCGTTCTACGTGAATCAACAGGAGGTGTACCTCACCGCGAGCATCGGCATCGCGATCTCGCCGTACGACGCCGAGAACGTGATCGACCTGATCCGCAACGCCGACGCCGCCATGTATCACTCGAAGCAGAACGGCGGCAATAGCTGGGCTTTCTACATCCCCCAGATGAACGCGGTCGCGGTCGAACGGTTGATGCTGAAGAGCAAGCTGCGCCGCGCGATGGAGCGCGACGAGTTGGTGATTCTGTACCAGCCCAAGGTCGATCTGCGCTCGGGCCGGGTGATGGGAGCCGAGGCGCTGTTGCGCTGGCGTTTGCCGGGCCACGGCGACATCTCGCCCACGCAATTCATTCCGCTCGCCGAGGAGACGAGCCTCATCTGGGAAATCGGCGATTGGGTCATGAACCGCGTGTGCGCCGACTACCGCGACTGGCAACGCACGGTGACGCAGCCCGGCCGCATCGCCATCAACTTGTCGCTGCGGCAATTGAAGCAGTCCAATTTCATCTCGCGTTGCCGCAACGTGTTCGGCAAGTATGGGGTGTCGCCCACCTGCTTCGAGCTCGAAGTGACCGAAACCACCCTGATGACCGATCCGAAGCGCACCATCGGTCTGTTGAAGGAGCTGTACGCCATGGGGCTGCATCTGGCGATCGATGATTTCGGGACCGGCTACTCGTCGCTCTCTGCGTTGCAACAGTTTCCCATCGGCACGTTGAAAATTGATCAATCGTTCGTGCGCGACGTCGCCGTGGACACGAACGATGCGGCCTTGGTCCGAACCATCATCGAGATGGGCAAGAGCCTCGACCTCGAGGTCATCGCGGAAGGCGTCGAGAACTCCGAGCAGCTCGAATTTCTGCGCAAGCACGGGTGCTTCTATGCCCAGGGCCGGCTGTTCGGTGAACCCATGGAGGCCGCGAGTCTGCTGGCGATCCTGGCGGACCAGGCGCACGGCGCTCCGCACCACGGCGCGCTCTGCGCACCGGCGGCCGTACTCAACCAAGCCAACCTGCACCGCTGATGCTGTCGGCGCGGGATCTAACGCTGCGGCGCGGCGCGGATCCGCTATTCGAGAAGGTCAATTTCACCCTCTTTCGCGGTGAGCGGGTCGGATTGACCGGCGCGAACGGCACGGGCAAGTCGAGTTTGTTCGCGGCCCTGCGCGGCGAGCTGGCTCCGGACTCAGGCGACATCGAGCTTCCCGCTTCGCTCACCATCGCGCACGTCGAGCAGGAAGTCTCCGCCCTCGATCGTCCCGCGATCGAATTCGTGCTGGACGGGGACACCGAGTTTCGCCGGGTGACGGCGGCCATCGAAGACGCCGAGCGCCGCGATGCCGCCATGGAACTCGCCGAGCTCTACGCATCGCTCGATGCCATCGACGGCTACCGCGCCCGGGCGCGTGCGGCCTCCATCATGCACGGCTTGGGTTTCGAGGCGTCCCAGCACCAACGCACGGTCGCGGAATTCTCCGGCGGCTGGCGAGTGCGGCTCAGCATGGCGCGGGCGCTGAACTCACGCGCGGACTTGCTGCTGTTGGACGAGCCCACCAATCATCTCGATCTCGACGCGATCGTTTGGCTCGAGGAGTGGCTCGCCGCGACGCCCAGCACCCTGGTGATCGTTTCCCACGACCGGGAGTTTCTCGATGCGGTGATCGGTCGGGTGCTGCACATCGAGAACCGCGGCATCAAAGCCTATTCGGGCAATTACACGGCGTTCGAGCAGATGCGAAGCGAGGACCTGGCGCTGCAGCAGACGCTGAAGATCCGGCAGGCGCGGCGTATCGCGGAGATCACATCGTTCGTGAATCGGTTTCGTGCCCAGGCCACCAAGGCGCGCCAGGCGCAGAGCCGATTGAAGATGCTGGAAAGAATGGAGCGCATCGTGCCCGCGCACGTCGACAGCCCGTTCGAATTCGAATTCGCGCCGCCGCTGAAGACGCCGCGTCCGCTGCTCACCGTCGAAGACGCTGCCTGCGGTTATGGGGAGCGCATCGTGATCGGCGGGATCAACGCGTCCATCGGACCGCAGGACAGAATCGCGCTGCTCGGACCGAACGGCGCCGGCAAGTCCACCTTGGCGAGAATGCTGGCGGGGGAGACCGAGCCGCTCGCCGGCCGCCGCACGCCCGCCGCCGACCTCGCCATCGGTTACTTCGCGCAGCAACAACTGGAGCAGCTCAATCTCGAGGCGGACGCGTTCTGGCACCTGCGCGCAATGGGCGGTCCGGATTATGCGAGCGGCGATGAACAACGCGTGCGCGATCATCTGGGGAAATTCGGCTTTCAGGGCGATCGTGCGTTCGAACCGGTCGGGCGCTTCTCGGGCGGCGAGAAGGCCCGATTGACGCTCGCTCTGCTAGTGGCGAGGCGGCCCAATCTGCTGTTGCTGGACGAGCCCACGAACCATCTGGACATCGAGATGCGCCACGCCCTCACCGTCGCGCTGCAGGGATTCCAAGGGGGCTTGATCGTCGTGTCGCACGACCGACACCTGATCAAGACGGTGGCGGACACCCTCTGGCTCGCGGCGGACGGCAAGCTCCAGGTGTTCGATGGCGACCTCGACGACTATCAGGCCTGGCTTCGAGCGCGCACCAAAGCACAGCGCGGCTTGCCGAACGGTTCGCGAACCGGCGCGCCGGCCGCCGCGGTCGCGCCGGCCCGGTCGCCGAAGACAGACCCGGTAAATCAATGGCGGCGCGAACTCGCGCAGATCGAGAAGCAGCTCGCAACGATCGGGGCCGAGCGCGCGTTCATCGAAGAGGAGCTGGGCAAAGCCGACGCGTCGAAGACCGGCGACCTCGACCAACTCCTGGAAAAGTATGCGCGGCTCCGCCGCGACGCGGACAAATGGGAGGCCCGTTGGCTCGAGATCGGCACCGCGATCGAGGAGACCGAGGCCGCCAGAGCGGCCACCTGAGGTGCGTCGTGCGCGCTTCGCGGCGATCCTCGCTGTCCTGATCTGGGCTGGCATTGCGGCATGGAACACGATCAAGCCGCTGCCCGCGGGGACGCGCGTAACCTCACTGACCGCCCGGCTGGACGAGTCGCAAGTCGATGTCATCGACGACTCCGCCGGTGCGCGCAACACGCTTGCGCGGGAGCTTGCCGTGATCGATCGGGCGGCCCAGGTGATCGTGCTCGATCAAGCGCCACTGGCACGCGAAACCGGGCAGCATCTGCTGATCCGCAAGCGTCAGCGTCCCAACATCAGGATTGTCGTGCTCGCGGATCCGCTCCCCGAGATCTACGGCGGTACCCCGTCTCATTATCTCGATTCACTCGAGCGAGCGGGCATTATCGTCGCTCGAACCCGGCTCAGCCGCCTGCGCGATCCCCTGCCCTGGTATTCCGCGCTCTGGCGGATGAGCATCGGGTGGTGGAGCGATCCGTACGACGAGACTGCGCCGCAGGCGGGCCTGCGCGCCTCGCTGCGGCGGTCGAACTTCAAAGCGGATCGTCGGCAGATCCTCGTCGCCGACGATGGATCGGGCGGCTGGGTCGGCGTGGCCCCCGCGGCTTCAGGGGCAGGCCTCGCCGTGGCAATTAGCGGAGGCGTGGCCCGCGACATGGCAGCGAGCGAACTCAAGATTGCCGGCTGGTCGACGGGCGACGATCGGCTGCCGGCGGCACCTCCCCCGGCGAGCTTGGGTGTCGGCTCGATCGATGCTCGATTTCTCACCGAGGGCGCGATCCGCGGAGCGCTGGTGGACGCCTTCTCAACGGCCGTCGAAGGTGATGAGATCCGTGTGGCGACACCTGCGCTCAGCGACCGGTCTTTGGTCACTGCAATATTGGGCGCCGCTGCGCGCGGAGTGCACGTTCGCGTGCTACTCGACACCGATTTGCTGCCCAACCGTACGGTAGCCGACGAGCTCGTGCGCGACGCGGCTGGCGGCATCGAAGTGCGCTGGGTGTCCGCCGGGGCGATGAGCTCGTCCCTCGCCATCGTTAGCCATCGGCGCGAGCTATGGGTCAGCCTCGGCGCGGCCGATTTCACGAGGCTCAGTCTCGACGACTTGAATCTCAGTGCCGCGGTCGATTTCAGGCTCCAAGATCGGGCCGTCGTCGCGCATGAGTTCATGGACGCCTTCGAGGCCCGCTGGTCGGCCGCAAAAAAGGACGCCTCGCACGCGGATGGCGACGGGTTGGGATACTGGCGTTACCGGGCGCAGCAGGCAGCGGGGCTCGCGGCGTACTGAGCGGATCTGCGCCGACCTCCGCTTGAAGAAGCCTCGCTCGGTCGCGCGTGCTACCGGCGGCCGAGACTCTGCCCCGTATCGGCGACGATCTTGCCGAGGGCGGCGCTCGCGGCCCGCTCGTAGGCATCGACAATGGCGGTCAATCGGTTGTCCGCGGCGCTCTCGCGGACATCCGCTTCGAACTGCCCGAGCACGTGCCGGTCCCCCGACGCGCCAAGTCTCGCGGCGAGGCGCACGTGGATCGTCGGGGGCCCCGAGTCGGACCCGGAAGCGCCGTACTCCGCTTGAAAATCCGCCACGTCGATCTCGAGCCAGTAGCCGCTGCCGAACGACGAGCTGTCGGTGTGCACGTTCTGCACGTGGGCGTCGGCACGAAATGCCTGCAGCGCGAGATCCTGTACCACTTCGTCGAGCGGCGCGCTCCAACGCGCCCCGGCGAAATGATCCAGGCGGCGATCGGGGTAAAGCGCCGCGATCAGGGTGGTATCGAGACCCGGTCGCACCCGCGGCCGCAGTATCGTGATGTCGGCCGGTATCTCCGGGTTCGCGGCCGCAGCCGCAGGCGCGACGGTCAACATATACACCGACTGCGCGGGCTCCTTGCTCTTGAAGAGCGAGCCGGCGCAGGCCGACAGCGCCACCGTCAGGACGGTAGCCCCCGCGGCCGCGAGGCTGCGCGCCGGCCGTCGCGGTCGAGGGACGCTCATCGGGGCACCTCGACGCCGCGATCGTTCGGCTGGTACAGAACCTTGGACGGGTCTTCTTTCAGCGAGCGGGCGAGCTCACGAAAATCCCGCACGGCATCGCGGCTCTCGCGCAGCAGCCGCTCGAGTTCAGGCAAGCTCTGGTTGGTGAAACGGGAAAGCCCCGGCTCGTTCTGCGAGACGAAGTCGTCCAAGTGCTCCGAGGTGCTCGCGAGATTGTCGGTGATGCGCCGGATGTTGGCGAGCGTTGCTTTGAGGTCCGGCGCCGCGGCATTGGTCAGGCTGCGGAAATCGGCCGCGGCGCTGTCCACCTCGTCCGAGGTAGCCTTGAGATCGGCCACCATTTGCGAGATCTCCTTGAGCAACGCCGGCGAGCGCTCGCTGGCCACCCGCGCATTCTCGAGAGTCGCCTTGAATGCGCGCACATTGTCTTCACTGAACACCTGATCCATGTGGTCGACCAGCTCGATCGCATGATTCGCGAGCGCGGGCAGGCTTCGGAGCAATACGGCGATATCGGACGGCGCCGAGCGGATCACCGGATAGCGCTCTCCTTGCGGCAGCGGTCCCGCGGCGCTGGACTTTGCATCTTCCTCCAGGTCGATGAACAATAACCCGGTGACGCCCTGCAGGCTGAGCAGCGCCTGCGTCCGCGCACCGATCGGGGCATCCGCGTCGATGTCCACGATCACTTCCACGCGCTTGCGCTCCTTCGGGTCGAGCTTGATCCGCGCGACTTTGCCCACATCGACGCCGAGGTAGCGCACCGGACTTCCCGCAGTGAGTCCGCTCACGGTGCCGTCGTAGTAAATCTCGTACCGGTGATAGGTGCGTTTGTCCCTCTGGTCGGTATACCAGTAGACGAACGACACCGCCATGCCGATCACCAGCAGCACGAACGCGCCGACCACGACGTAATTGGTGTCTCTATCCACGGCGGCTATCGACAACGTCTGCGGCGCGCTCGGCCGCGCGTGCCCGGGGGCCATGAAAGTACTCGTGGATCCAGGGATCGGTATTGCCCCGAATTCCCGGCAGCGTGTCGGTGACCATGTGGCCCCCGGTGATGACGCTCACGCGGTCGCAGGTCCGGAACAGGCTGTCGAGGTCGTGGGTGATCATGACTACCGTGAGCTTGAGCTCGCCGTGAAGATACAACAGTAACGCATCGAAGTCCGAGGCGGAAATGGGATCGAGCCCGGAGGTGGGCTCGTCGAGGAACAACAGCTTGGGTTCGAGGGCGAGCGCGCGCGCGAGCGCCGCCCGCTTTACCATGCCCCCGGAGAGTTGCGCCGGATATTTACTGGCGGCGTCCGGCGCGAGGCCCACCAGGCTCAAGTTCAGCTGCACCAGCTCATCGAGCGCATCCTCCTGAATCGAATAGGACTCACGCAGCGGCAACTGTATGTTCTGCGCGACGGTGAGCGAACTGATCAGCGCGCCGTTCTGGAATGTGACGCCGTAACTCTTGACCATGGCGAGGCGTTCCGCCGGGGTGAGCTGCTCGATATCCCGGCCGTACACCTCGACGGTGCCGGCCTGCGGCCGGCGCAGTCCCAGAATGGAACGAAGCAGCACCGATTTGCCGGCCCCGGAGCCGCCGACGATCCCCATGATTTCATTGCGGCGCACCTCGAGGTTCAGGCCGTCGTGCACGATTTGCTTGCCGAAGCGGTTAACCAGGCCCCGCACACGGATGATGGGTGTATCGGGATCGACGGCCGCCTCGGTGGATGCGGCCATCTCAAAAATCCATCTGCTCGAACAGCACGGCGAAAAAAGCGTCGGCGAGAATCACCAGAAATATGGATTGCACCACCGCCATGGTCGTCATGCGCCCGAGCTCGCGGGCCGAATCGCGCACCTGCATGCCGCGATACGAGCCCACCATGCCGATCAGCAGGGCGAACACCGGTGCCTTCACCAGCCCCGCCCAGAACGTCGTCGGGCTGAGCGCCTCGCGCAGTCGGGTGACGAACTGCGCAGGCGGGATGTGCAACTGGACGAGCGACAACAGGCCGCCGCCGGCGAGACCCATCGCATCGGCGACAACGGTCAGCAGCGGCAGCGCGATCATCAGCGCGACCACGCGCGGCACGACCAGAAGCTCGATGGGGTTCAAGCCCATGGCGCGCAGCGCGTCGGTCTCCTCGTTGAGCTGCATGACGCCGATCTCGGCGGCGAACGCGCTTCCTGAGCGGCCCGCAACGATGATCGCGGTCAACAGCACCCCCATCTCGCGCAGCACCGCAATGGTCACGAGGTCCACCACGAAGATGGTCGCCCCGAAGCGTGCAAGCTGCTGTGCGCCGAGATAAGCGACCACCACGCTGATGAGAAAGGCGATCAGCGACACGATCGGGATGGCGGTGACGCCGGTTTCGTGGAGATGGCGCACGATCGAGGGAAAGCGCAGGGCCCGGGGGTGCGTAAAGACGCCGCCGAGCACGCTCGCGATGCGTCCGAAAAATCCGAGCACACCGCGCGCTTCCCGGGCCTGCACGACGGTCCATCGACCGAGTCCGGCGACCGCGCCTTCGTGAGCCGGCAGGGCGTCCGTGCGCCGGCCGTGGGCGGTGCAGAGCTCGAGATTCAATTTCCGCAGCAACTCGACCGTGTGCGGCGGGTTGCCCGAGTGCCGTATCTCGAGCTGCGAGTTGCCGAGATAGGCCAGCCGCGTGAGCAGCGCCCACACGGTTCCGATACCGGGGTGCTCCACGGCCGACCAATCGCACGTCAGAAGCCCCGTGATGGGTCCGGGCAGCGCCTTGAGCTCGGCATCGATCTGCTCGAGACCTTGAAGCGACCAATCGCCGCGCAGCTCGAGCCGCCAATTCGCGCCATCCCGCTCGAGCGCCAATAGGGTCATCGATATATGCTATCAGGCGAGGGAAGCTCCCAGGGAAATCAGAGGCCTCCGGCGAACCATGAATCGAGGTCCGTTACTGGAAATCTTGATCTTGCTCACCGCCGCGGTGGGCGTGGTCGCGGGCGTGCGCAAACTCGCGATGCCCGCCATTTTGGGCTACCTCGTCGTGGGCATGCTGCTCGGGCCGCATGCGCTCGCCGTCGTCACCGACAACGAGACGACACGGCTGCTCGCCGACTTTGGCGTCGTGTTCCTGGTGTTCACGCTCGGGCTGGAGTTCTCGCTGCCGCGCCTCTTCGCCATGCGCTGGGAGGTGCTCGGTGTCGGCGGCACCCAGGTGATCTTGACCACGGGGGTGGTCGCGGCCATCGCGATTTGGGGTTTCGGCATCGGCCCCGCCGCGGCCGTCGTGATCGGCGGCGCGGTGGCCATGTCATCCACGGCCATCATCATCACGCAGCTCACGGAACAGTCGGAAAACAACCGCACCCACGGCCGGCTGGCAGTGGCGATCTGTCTGTTCCAGGACCTGAGCTTCCCGCTATTCCTCGGCCTTCTGTCCCCGCTCGCCATCGGGGGATCGAGCGCCGCCGCCGCTCACGTCGCCGCCGCCATCGGCATTGCCGCGGCCGCGCTCCTCCTGGTGCTGGCTGCAGGCCGCTGGGTGCTGCGCCCGCTGTTCGTCGCCATTGCGGGATTCCGCTCGGCGGAGCTGTTCTCGCTGGCGGTGCTGCTCGCGGTGCTCGCGTCCGCGTGGGCCACCGAGACCGCCGGGCTGTCGCTCGCGCTCGGTGCCTTCCTCGCCGGGATCATGCTGGCGGAGACCGAGTTCCGGCATCAGATCGAGGCCACGATACGATCCTACCGCGAGATTTTCCTTGGCCTGTTCTTCATCACCGTGGGCATGATGCTCGATGTGCGGCTGCTGCTTCGGACGCTCCCGCAGGTCACCTTGATCCTCCTCGCCATGCTGGTGCTCAAAGCGGCCGTGGTGACCGTCGCCGCCGAGCCTTCCACCAAGAACTGGTTCAAATCGCTGCGCACCGGAGTCATCGTGAGTCAGGGCGGGGAATTCGGCTTTGCTCTGCTCACTCTTCTGCTCCGTCGAGAGCTCGCGGCTCCTGCCGTGGTTCAGCCGCTGCTCGCCGCCACGGTGCTCTCCATGGTGGCCTCGCCGCTGTTGATTCGTCACAACCGGCGGATCACACGGGCCATTCTGCGCGAGGACGGACCGCGCTATACCGAAGCGACGCGCGAGGCCGAAGCCACGCGCGCCCTCGCGGAGCGAGATCACGTGGTGATATGCGGTTTCGGCAGGGTCGGACAGAACATCGCGCGCGTGCTGGAACAGACCGGCTTCGAATACATCGCGCTCGACGTCGATCCGCAGCGCATCCGCGCGGGACGCCAGGCTGGCGATCCGGTGATGTACGGCGATGCGGCGCAGCCCGCCGTGCTGCAGAACGTCGGGTTGTCGCACGTGCGCTGCGTGGTGATCACGTTTGCGAACCCCGCGGTGTCGCTCAAGATCGTGCGCGCGGTGCGCTCCATGCGCGCGGACGTGCCGATCCTGGTGCGCACGCAGGACGACGCCAGGCTGGATGAGCTGCAGGCCGCCGGCGCCACCGAAGTGGTGCCGGAAACCCTCGAGGCCAGCCTGATGCTGCTCTCCCATCTGCTGCTGCTGTTGAAGCTCCCGGTCTCCCGGGTTATCCGCACCGTGAACGACATCCGCAGCCATCGCTACGGGATGCTGCGGCAATACTTTCCCGACTCCGGCTCCGCGGTCCCGGATGACAGTCATGCATTCCGTGAAGAGCTTCACAGCGTGATACTGCCTCCTCATGCTTGGGCAGTGGGTAAAAGCGTCGCGGAGCTCGCCGGCAGGGGCTCGAAGGCCGCGGTGAGCGCGGTTCGGCGCGACGGCATCGTGGGCCGGGAACCGGGCGCGGACACGATTTTCAAGGTGGGCGACGTGGTGGTGGTCTGCGGCACGCCCGAGGCGGTGGAGCATGCCGAGACTTTGCTCTTAATGGGGTAAAAATTACTTTACATTTTCCCCCCTCTGCTCCCATAGTAATGACGCTGTTCAAGGGCAAACCCACCGAAAGGCGGGGACGCAAAACCACCGGTCTAAGGGGCTTCCATGAAGCCTGACGATAGCGGGGTCGCCAGTTCTGTAGGACACGCCAAGTGCGTGTCAGCGCCCTCCGGTTTTGACACCCCTCGCAGCAAGGTCTTTTTGCGCGTCCAGCGAGTTGGGGGGCATTATGGTAGTGAAAGTGGATCGTTCGCGGAATGCGGACACATCGGCGTCCGGCTTGTATCGGCGGCCGAGGCTCGTGATGCGGGCCAAGCGTGCCGAGGATATTCCCTCGATCCTGCTCGATGCCAAACAATTCCCGACACCGGTACGCATCGTCGGCGGAGATTATTCACAGACGCGCTGCGTTGGTGGCGACGGCGGCACCACCCTCAATCTGAGCTCGCTCAACAAGATCATTGAATTCGGCGAGACGGAAGTCCGTGCGCAGGCCGGAGTGCGCGTCGGCACGCTGGCGCGCGCGCTCGCCGAGCGCGGACAGGAGCTCTCCCTGACTCCCGAGATGGGCCACATGACGGTCGGTGCGGCGTCCGTCACCACGTTGCCGCAGGCCTCCTACGAACCCGGTGCTGCTCAGCTGTCCTCACTCGTGACCGAGCTCAAGCTGATCACCCCGCAGGGCAAGCAGATGACGATCAACGACCGCAATGCGGACTTGAAGCGCGTCCTTTGTTCGAGCTTCGGTCTTCTGGGGGTCGTGCACGAGGCCGTGTTCAAGGTGCAGCCGCTGACGCCGGTGAAGATCGATTACGAAGTGCTGACTCTGAAGGAGTTCGGCGCGCGCTTCTCCCGCATCGTGAGCGCTCCGGGTGCCGTGCGGCTGCACATTTCGCCGTTCAACGATCAGATCACCGTGGAGCGGCGCACGCTCGACGAGAACGCCAGCATCAACCGCGCCGGCATCTGGCAGATCAAGAAATCCGTGATGCGCAACGTCTTGCCGGCGTTCGGCTCGACCGTGGGCAGCGTACTTGCGGCGCCGGGCGTCGCGGGTGCCGTCGTGTCGGGCGTACAGCGCGCCCTGCGCGCGACCTTGGATCGCGCCGGGCGCAACGTCGTCCTGTATTCACACGAGTGGATCCGCGATTTTCCGCAGGAGGCCTGGAAGGCGCGCTACACGTACACGCTCTGGGGATTTCCGCAGGCCGGCTTCCCGAAACTTCTCGCCGAGTATTTCGCCTTCTGCAAGTCCTACTACAAGCAGCACGGCTATCGATGCAATGTGGTCAACGGCGCGAGCCGCCTGCACCAGGACCGCAATTCCCTGTTCAGCGTGAGCTTTGCGGGACCCATGTTCACGCTCGAGCCTTCCTCGACCGGCGACCGCGGATGGGACGAGTTTCTTATCGACTTCAACGATTTTGCGTCCGCCCTGGGTGGCGTGCCGACCTTCAATCAGTCGCGCGCCTTGAAGCCGGAGCACATAGCCAAGGCTTTCGGCGAGCGCGCCAAGCTGTTCCGCGCGTTGCGCCAGCGGACCGATCCGCTTAATCGCCTATGCAACAGCTATTTCTCGCATCTGCTCGATTAAATCAGCGGGCCGGGCCATGAAAGGCGGCAGCAGCCGCCTGGCCGGCCGCGCCTGGCTGCCTCAGGCCTTGTCCTGCAGATGAGCCTCGAGGAACCATAGGTATTTGTCGACGTCGCGCGAGATGCCGGTGAACAGATCCGCGGTATCCGCATCGCCAAGGTCCGCCGTCTCGTCGATGGCAGTTCGCACCGCCTTGCCGAACACCGCCAGCTGGGTCGAGAGATAGAACAGATGGTCCTTGCCGGCGGTGATGCTCAGGGGATAGTTCTTGAGCTTGCTGCGCTTCGCGGCGACCGCGACGGTCCCCTCGGCGGTTCCGCCGAGACTGGTGATGCGCTCGGCGATCTCGTCGATCTGTTCGAGGACGACATCGGAGATCTTGTCGAACAGCTCGTGCAGGGCGATGAAGTTCGGACCCTTGACGTTCCAGTGCGCCTGCTTGACTTGACTCTGCAAGTCGATCGCCTCACTCAACCGCTCATTGAGGATGACGATCACGTTGCGGCGAGTTTTTTCGGTGAGATCGATCTTGGTCTTGTACATTCAGCGCTCCTTGGGGCGTATGCGGTGGCGAGTTTGTATTTTGCACTGCCGCCCGGCGAATCCCAAGCGCGTCACGATCCGACGAGCGCCGCACAGCGCGGTCACTGGTCCGCTTTGCGCTTGCGCAATTGCACGGCTGCGGCAATCAACGCGGACCCGACCAGCGCGCCAATCCAGGTGGACGGGCTCGACAGGAAGCCCCATGGATCGAGGATCCGCCATGCGGATGGCGCGCCGGAGGATATCGCGGAAGGTTGATCGCCGGACCATTGGTCCGCCCATGCATAGGCATGAGAGTTGAAGGCCGTCGAGGTGTACCCGATGAGGCGGTCGCCGATCGCGCTCAAGCACGCATGGGTGCCGATGAACAGGCGTTCCGCCAGGATCACGGCGAGAGGCGGCAGGACCGACCACAACATCACCGCGCGCTTGGCCCAGGCAGAGATCAGCAGCAGCCAGCCGGTGACCGGCAGATACCAGATGGCCGTCGTCACGATGACGTAAAGCCAAATGGCCTGCAGTTGCAGCCAGACATCCGGCTGCCACAGGGCGTTGCCCAGCAGCGAATGCGCGCGCACGGAAAGCACGAAGGCTGCCAGGAGACTCGCCGCGTCGGCGGCCGCGAAGTACAACAGCGGCATGGCGACGAGAGCGACGAAGAGCTTGGATAAAACCGTGGCGGTATCGGAAATCGGCAGGGATTTCCAAAACAGCACGCTGCGATCCCGTCGGTCCGTATACAGGCAGTCGAGCAGGTACCAGTACGAGTAGATCGACAGAGCGGAGAAGAACAGCGCGCCGAACGCCAGGAACATCAACCCCGCCATCGAACGGGTCCGCTCGGCGGAATCGAAGAACGTCGCCTCGATCGTTCCGAACAGGGAGGCGAGGGTGAGCAGCACGACGATGGCCGCCGGGATGATCCAGATGGCCCGGTTCTCCCAAAATTCCCGCTTCACCAACCACACATAGGTTTTCATGCGGACGCCCCCCGGGACAGCTTGGCGACGAACAGATCGGCGACGCTGGGCGTCGACACCTGGCCGAGGGCGGCGAGCCGCTCGAAATTCGGACGCTCGAAATACAAGATCCGCTTGCCGAGCATGGGCCGCTCGTGGAAAGGCCGTTCGGCGCGCGCGGCGGTGAGCGCATCGTCGGTGACGGCGACCGCCGCATAGCGGGCGGCGATGTCTTCCATCGAGCTGTCGAGAACGATGCGTCCCTGGTCGATGAACAGCACGTCGGTCAGCAGATTCTCGACCTCCTCGACCTGGTGCGTGGTGATGAGGATGGTGCGCGTATCGTCCATGTAATCGTTGACCAGTGCGTCGTAGAATCCGCGCCGTGCCAGGATGTCGAGACCGAGCGTCGGTTCATCGAGGACCAGAAGCCGCGCATCGATCGCCATGGTGAGCGCCAGGTGCACCATGGTTTTCATGCCTTTCGACAGCTCGCTCATGCGGCGGCGGCCCGTGATGCCGGCATTGGCGAGGAGCGCCCGCGCCCGGCTTGGGCGAAACCGGGGATGGACGCCGCCGACGAACTCGATCGCATGGTCCACCGAGAGCCAGGCGGGCAGCACGGCCACGTCGGCGATGAAACTCGCCTCGCCCATCAGTTGAGCGCGCTCCCGAAACGGCTCGCGCCCCAGCACTTGGAGCTCGCCCTCGTAGGAGGTGAGACCGAGGACCGCGCGCAGTGCCGTGGTCTTGCCCGCGCCGTTCGGTCCGATCAGTCCGACGATGCGGCCGGGTTGAACGTCGAAGTCGAGATGGTCGAGCGCAACCTGGGATCCAAATTTCTTGCTGAGGCCGCGCGCCTGAATGAGAGAAGACATGGTGCAACTCACTTATCGGTCGTTTCGCCGGCGCGAGGGGCGGGGGCAGGATGGGTCGCCGCGGGCTCTTGGGCGAACAGCTCCTCCGCCGAGAAACCGAGGCGGTGGATGACGGCCAGGACCCGCGGCCATTCGTCTTTCAGAAACCGCTCGCGCTCGCCGGCCAGCAACAGCTTGCGCGCGCCCTCGCTCACGTACATCCCGCGCCCACGGCGCTTTTCCACCAGGCGTTCGTCCACGAGCTGCTGGTAGCCCTTGAGCACGGTGAGCGGATTCAACCGGTAATCGGCCGCGACCGCGCGCACGGAGGGCAATGCGTCACCCTCCTTCAGCGCGCCTTCGAGAATCAGGGCAACCATCCGATCGCGCAGCTGGCGGTAGATCGGCTGATTGTCATTCCAATTCGGGTCCATTCCCACACTCGGTGCCGCCGACCCGGTGTAAGGGCCATGTAGCACGGTAATCTAGCAGAACGCCTGTGCCTGAGGCCTGGATCAGACGGTCGCCATCGGCGCTGCCAAGGACTCGGCGCTCGCCATCTGGGCACTGAACAGGTAGGCAACGGTGCCGACGATGGCGCCATTCATCAACAAGGCCATGCCGAGGGCCGCCAGCTTCTGGGTGATCTGAGTATTCATTGCAGTCTCCTTTAAGTTTCTATCACCGTGTATTGGTGACGTGGTGATATAGTAAACTATATCACCGGTACAAGCAACCCCTTTGGCAACGCCCACCCCTCGGGTCCCCTTCGGGCCCCCCTTCGGCTACCATTGGCGGCTTTCCCGAGGGCTCCCCATGAAAAAACCAGTTACCGTCACCATCACGGGCGCCGCCGGGCAGATCGGATATGCCCTCGCATTTCGGGTCGCCTCCGGCCACATGCTCGGCGCGGACCAACCGATCAATTTGAATCTGCTGGAGATTCCTGCGGCCCAGGCGGCCGTCCAGGGCGTGGTGATGGAGCTGAACGACTGCGCATTTCTCACGCTCAACAAAGTCACGGCGACGGATGATGCCCGTGTCGCCTTCAAGGATTGCGACATCGCGATGCTGGTGGGCGCAAGGCCGCGTGGGCCCGGCATGGAACGCAAGGATCTGTTGCTCGAGAACGCCAAGATTTTCTCCGCGCAGGGCAAAGCGCTGGATGCGGTCGCGAGTCGCGAGGTGCGGGTCCTCGTGGTCGGCAATCCCGCCAACACCAATGCGTTGATTGCGCAGCGGAACGCGCCGTCGCTGTCGCCGGATCGATTCACCGCGATGACGCGCCTCGACCACAACCGGGGGCTCGCCCAGGTCAGCGAAAAAACCGCAACGCCGGTTGGCAAGATCCACAAGATGATCATTTGGGGCAATCATTCCGCGACTCAGTATCCCGACCTGCATCACGCCACCGTGGACGGCAAGCCGGCAATCCCGCTCGTCGGAGAGCGCTGGTTCGCAGATCATTTCATCCCGACCGTGCAGCAGCGTGGCGCCGCCATCATCAAGGCGCGCGGATCATCCTCGGCGGCCTCCGCCGCCTCAGCGGCGGTGGATCACATCCACACTTGGGTGCTGGGGTCGCGCGAGGGCGATTGGGTCAGCATGGCGATACCCTCCGACGGCAGTTATGGCATTCCCGAGGGCGTCGTCTACTCGTATCCTGTGGTCTGCAAAGGCGGCCGGTACAGCATCGTCAAGGGCCTCGAGATCAGCGATTTCTCTCGCGAAAGGATGCAAGCCACGCATCGCGAACTGTGCGAGGAACGTGACGGCGTGAAGGATCTCATTTAATTCACCGGGAGAGGGTTATGAACCGTGTGTTGCTCGCCTTCGGCGCCAGTGTCCTGGCGGCCGCGGCATTCTCGCAGGATCGCCAGCCGGCGCCGGCCGGCGTCGAGGTGTACTTCATCGCGCCGAGAAACGGTGCCACGGTGACGAGCCCCGTGACGGTTAAATTCGGCTTGAAGGGCATGGGTGTCGCGCCCGCCGGCGTCAAGTTCGACAACACCGGCCACCATCACCTTCTCATCGACACAGATGTGAGCGATCTGAAGCTCGATGCACCGTTGCCGGCGACGGACAAGGTGGTGCATTTCGGCAAAGGGCAGACGGAGACCACCGTGACGCTCGCGCCGGGCAAGCATACGCTCGAGCTGTTGTTCGCCGACTATCAGCACATCCCCTTCGATCCGACGCTGCATTCGCAAAAGATCACCATCACGGTGAAGTAGGCGCGAAGCGTGCGGGCGATCCTGCACGTCGACATGGATGCGTTCTACGCATCGGTCGAAGAGCGCGACCGTCCCGAGCTCAAGGGCAAGCCGCTGATCGTCGGAGGGACCGGCGGCCGGGGGGTGGTCGCCGCGGCGAGCTACGCCGTGCGGCGCTTCGGCGTGCGCTCGGCGATGCCGATGCGCGAAGCTTTGCGACTCTGCCCGCACGCCATCTGTGTGCGGCCGCGGATGGCCCGCTACGTCGAGGTCTCGGGCCAGGTGTTTGCAATATTCCGCGAGTTCACTCCGTTGGTGCAGGGGTTGTCGCTCGACGAGGCATTTCTCGATGTGACCGCGAGCCGGCGCCTGTTGGGAGACGCCGGGGCGATCGGGGCCGAGATCCGCCGCCGTATTCGCGCGGCCACTGAACTTTGCGCCTCGGTCGGAATCGCACCCAATAAGCTGCTCGCCAAGATCGGCTCGGAACTCGCCAAGCCCGACGGCATGTTCCGCATCGGGCCGGAGAATTTGCACGAGGTGCTCGACGCGTTGCCCATTGAGCGGCTGTTCGGAGTCGGACGCAAGACCCTGCCCGCGGTCCAGGCGGCCGGCATCCATACCCTGGGAGATGCCGCGCGGGCAAGCGAGCAGGTGTTGTGGCGCGCGTTCGGCAAGCACGGAGGAGCCATGCGGGCGCTCGCGTGCGGCATTGACGAGCGCCCGGTGGTGTCGGATCGCGAGGAGAAATCCATCAGCGCCGAGGAAACCTTCGCCGAGGACATTCGTGAGGCCGGCGAGATCGACCGGCATTTGACGGCGCTTGCCGACCGGACCGCCGCCCGGCTGCGCGCCCAAGGCCTCGCGGCCGCCCGTGTATCGGTCAAGATTCGCCGCGCGGACTTCAAGACCTATACCCGGCAGTGCGTGCTCGGCCAGCCGACGCAAGACACCGCCATCGTCTCGGCGGCGGCTCGACGCTTGCTGGGCGCCTGGCGCGCCGAGCAACCCCATGCGGCGCTGCGGTTGCTCGGCGTCGGCGCGGGGGACCTGTGTACCCTGCGCCAGCCCGATCTGTTCTCGACGGAACCGGCGAAGGACTCGCGTCTCGACGCAGCGGTCGACGGCATTCGGGGCCGCTTCGGCTCGGCGCTGCTCACCCGTGCGAGCCTTCTGCCGCGGGCCGGCTCGGGTCCGCGCCGCGGCTGAGCTTGGTATCATCCTACCCGCCATGTACGTCAGCTTCTTCGGCCTGATCGAAAAGCCGTTCTCCATAACGCCGGACCCGCGCTATCTGTATCTCAGCGAGCGCCACGCCGAGGCGCTCGCGCACCTGTTGTACGGCATCAATGAATCGGGTGGTTTCATACAGCTCACCGGCGAGGTCGGTACCGGCAAGACCACCGTGGTGCGCACGCTGCTCTCGCGCGTGCCGCAGCATGCAGATGTCGCCGTGATCCTGAATCCTCGCGTCACGCCGGTCGAGTTTCTGCTGACCATCTGCGAGGAACTCGGTCTGGGACTGGATGAAGCCGATCGAAGCAGCGTCAAGGAGATGGTCGATGCGCTGAACAGGCGCCTGTTGGCCGCACACGCCGACGGCCGACGCGTCATTGTCATCGTCGACGAGGCGCAAAACCTGTCAGCCGAGGTGTTGGAACAGGTCCGCCTGCTCACGAACCTGGAGACGGCGACTCAAAAATTGCTGCAGATCATCCTCATCGGCCAGCCGGAATTGCGCGAGCTCCTGGACCGGACCGACCTGCGTCAGCTGGCTCAGCGCATCACCGGCCGCTACCACTTGAATCCGCTCGTAAAACCGGAGACCGAACAATACGTCCGCCACCGCTTGCGGGTCGCCGGCGCCTCGGGAGAGATCTTCACGCCCGCGGCGCTGGTCGAAGTGCACCGGGTCTCGTCGGGGGTTCCTCGCGTCATCAACGTGGTCTGCGATCGCGCGCTGCTCGGCGCTTATACGGAGGACACCCGGAAAATCACGCCGGCACTGGTGCGCCGCGCGGCAGGTGAGGTGTACGGCCGCCGCTTCTTCCCGCAGTGGCTCGGCTGGCTGGCGGCGGCCGCAGCGCTGGCCGGGGTTTGCGCCACGGTGTTCTTCGTGTCGAGCCTCTGGCGGCATTCCTCATCGGGACTGCACGCGGCGGCAAAGCCGGCTCCGGCGGCCCGTCTGGTGCCCGCGGCTAGTCCCAGTCCGCGGCCGGCGCCGGCGCCACCGCCGGTCTCCATCAATGCGTTGCTGGCTGAAAACGTCGCGAATACCGGCGAGGCAGCGGCGTTCCGGCGGCTGCTCTCACTCTGGGGCACCGCGATGACGGACGACAAGGACCCTTGCGGTCAGGCGCAGAAAGCCGGCCTCGCCTGTCTGGAACAGCGTGGCTCGTGGGCGCAGGTCCGGGCCCTCAACCGTCCCGCCATCCTCACACTGACCGACGACGAGGGGCAGAGGCACCGCGTCGTGCTGTCCGGGCTGGATCAGGACGCGGGCACGCTCGATCTGGGAGATCGCAACGTGCGCGTGCCGCTCGAGGAGCTGTCGCGCGATTGGTTCGGGGAATTCACCGTCGTATGGAAGCCCAAGACGCCGCACACCCGGTTGCTGTCGTTGGGCATGCGCGGGGATGAGGTGAGGTGGCTGCGCCGCAGCTTGAACGCGCTTCACGGCGCCGCCTCCGATCCCGCGCTCGATGACGTCTACGATCAGGAGCTCGCGATCGCCGTACAGAACTTTCAGCGCGAGCATCGGCTGAACGTCGATGGCGTCGCCGGGTTGCAGACTCAGGTCGTGCTCGACACCGCGCTTGCCGATCCGGGCTCCCCACTGCTCTCGCCTCTCACACCGCACGGCTAGGGGCCCACCGGGTATACGCTATGTCCTTCATCCTCGACGCACTCAAGAAATCCGAGATCGAACGCCAACGCCAGAGCGTTCCCGGGTTGATGGATACGGGCCCGGCGCCCCGGCGCGCGCGCTTTCCGGTCTGGGCGATCGCGCTGACCGCGTTGCTGGCCATCAATCTCACGGTGCTCATCATCGTGCTCGCGCGCGGCGGTTTGCCGGGGCTCTTGGGCCGCCCGGCGCAGGACACCCGTATCGCTTCACCGGGCGAAACCGCGGCATCGAACGCGACGCCGCCGCTACCCGCACCGCCTGCCGGTAACGCGCCGGTCACTGCCGGTAACGCGCCGCCCGCCAATGCCGCGCCGTCCGCCGGCAACGCACAGGTCGCCGGCAACGCGCAGGCCGCCGCCGACTCCAAGCCGCCCGATCATCATTTCAGCCCGATGGATCCGGCCGCGCCCGTCTACGCGCCGGAGATACCGGCCGACAGCGCGCCGACGGGCAGCGCGCTGGCCGCGGCCCCGGTGCAGCCGAGCCGCCCCTCGCTGTCTGATGCATCCTCATCGAGCGGCCGAGAACGCGATCCCGTGCTCACTTCGGGCGGCGACAAATCCGACCAGGAGGTTCTGCCGACGATCAGCGAGCTCGATCTGACGGGTGCCAACGCGTTGCCGGAGATGCACCTCGATGTGCATGTTTACGCCACCAAGCCCGCTGAGCGTTTCGTCTACATCAATATGCGCAAATACCGGGAGGGAAACACGCTCGCGGAAGGGCCGATGCTCGAGCGAATCCGGCGAGACGGCGTCGTGCTCGACTATCACGGACTGCGATTCGTATTGCCGCGCCAGTAGTCCGCCGCTTTTGTCTATCATAGGCGCATGAGAACCGTGTTCCGGAAGATATTGGCGCTGACGATGAGCGGGCTGGTCACCGTGCTGCCGCTCGCGCTGACGGTCTACGTGATCTGGTGGTTGGTGCACACGGTGGAGGGATGGCTTCGCCGGGCCCTCATCGCGCTCGGCATCGTGAGTCCGGAACATTATTGGCCGGGTCTCGGTCTGCTGGCGGGATTCATCTTGCTGTTGATCGTCGGGAGCCTCGTCAACGCCTACGCCGGCAAGATTTTCGTCAAGTACTGGGACGACTTTCTCGGCCGCATACCGTTCGTCAAGACTCTGTACGGCGGATTCCGCGATGTCGTGAGCCTGCTGCCGTCGGGGAGCGGCGAGAAGCGCGATCTGCAGCGCGTGGTGCTGGCGAGATTTGCCGGCGTGCATGCGATCGGCTTCGTCACGCGTGAAGACGCTCCCGCGGTGCTCGACGCGCACGGCGGGCGGGATCTGGTCACCGTGTATTTTCCGATGAGCTACGCCTTCGGCGGCTACACCATCTACCTGCCGCGCGAGATCATCCAGCCGCTCGACATTTCGGTCGAAGACGCCATGCGGCTCGCCATCACCGCGGGCCTCACCCGGGCCAAGAGCCACTGACTCGAGGCACGAGCATCGTGGGCCTTCCAGGTTTCAGGCGGTGCTTGCAGGCAATCGCGCTGATTGCGACGCACTCGGCGCTCGCGGCGGGACCGTCGGCACGGGACATGTCCGGCGCCGGGCTCTCGGCCGGCACGACGGCCTCGAGCCGATACGTCGCCTGGCGGGCCGCCGCGGCGCAAGTTTTGAGCGCTCATGCGGACGCCGGTTCGCTGGCAACTGCCGCTGCTTTGAGATATCTGCTGCCGCCCCGATACAAAGGCGATTCCGCGGCAGTCCGCTCGGCAGCCGTCGACCTGGCGGTGAAGGCGAGCGACTTGGATCCGGACAATGCCACGGTCGGCTGGCTGCGGCTGCAACTTTGCGCGGGCACGTCCGGATGCGACATTCGAGATCCCGCCACCACCATGCGCTGGGTCGACGCGGATAACAGCGCGGTCTGGATCGCGACGCTCGCCGTCGCCCAAAAGGACAAGGATTCGGAGGAGGTCTCGCGCATCTTGCAGGAAATGGCACAAGGATCGCGCTTCGAGGTTTACCGCAATCGCACCGTGGTATTGCTGTTCGATTCGTTGAGAAAGGCGGGAACCGAGCTACCGCCGGGCTACGTGCCGTCTGACTTGAGCAGGCTGAGCGAGGCCATGGCGGTTGCCGGTGCCGAGATCGTGCCGCCGTTCGCACCGCTCCTGGCGGCCTGCCGCGAATCTTCCGGCGGCGAACGGCGCGAGAATTGCCTGAAGCTCGCGAAGCTCATGCAACGTGGCGACACCGTTTCCGCACAAATGGCGGGCCTCACCATCGAGAGGCGGCTGTGCGCACCGGACAGCAAGGATGCGCGCGCGGTCGCTGAGCGTCGGCGCGAGCTGGAGTGGCGCGTGACGGCGGCGAGCGAGTATGACGCGCCCGCGTTGCCCTGGCTGACCAACGCCCTGGCCCGCGACCGCGTGCGCGAGATGCGCAAGCTCCCGCGAGAGGAAGACGTGGACATCGCCATTTTGCGAAGGCATAAGATACCGATCGAGCCACCGGAGGGTTCGCAATGATCGACTTGTACTACTGGCCGACGCCCAACGGGCACAAGATCACTCTGTTCCTCGAGGAGGCGCAGCTTCCGTACCGCATCGTGCCGGTCAACATCGGCAAAGGCGAACAATTCACGGAGGAATTTTTGGCCATCTCGCCCAACAACCGCATGCCGGCCATCGTCGACCACAGTCCGCCCGATCATGGCGCGCCGCTCTCGGTGTTCGAGTCCGGGGCGATCCTTTTGTATCTGGCCCAGAAGAGCGAGCTGTTCCTTCCAGCGGACGCGCGCGGCAATGCGCAAGTGCTGGAGTGGCTGTTCTGGCAGGTCGGCGGCCTGGGTCCAATGGCGGGGCAAAATCATCACTTCTCGCGCTACGCGCCCGAGAAGATTCCGTACGCGATCGAGCGCTACGTCAACGAAACCAACCGACTATACGGCGTGCTGAACAAGCGCCTGGCGGACCGCGAGTTCGTGGCCGGCGCCTATTCGATCGCCGATATGGCGGCGTATCCGTGGGTGGTGCCTCATGAGGCGCAGGGACAAAAGCTCGAGGATTTCCCCCACGTGAAGCGCTGGTTCGAGGCTATCCAAGGCCGTCCTGCGACGCTGCGAGCCTATGCATTGGCCACCGATTTCGACACCAATCCTGCCATGACGGAGGAGCGTCGCAAGAACTTGTTCGGCCAGACGGCAGATTCCGTCACCAAGAACCGCCGGTCCTAGTCTCTCGGAGCCGCGTTGGTTAGCTGGTGCGTTGGGTCGCGGCCGCTCACCCAGCAATTGCGCTGGTGCTCGTCCACGATGCCCACCGCCTGCATGAACGCATGGCAAATGGTCGAGCCGACGAAGCGAAACCCCTGGCGCTTGAGATCCCTGCTCATGGCATCGCTCTGGCGGGTGGTGGTGGCGATGCCGGTCAGCGTTGCCGGCCTGCGGCGCAGCACCTTGCCGCCGGTGAACTGCCAGAGGTATTCATCGAACGCGCCCGGGCGGTCGCGGATCTCGAGGTATGCGCGCGCGTTGCCGATGAACGCCTCGATCTTGAGCCGATTACGCACGATTCCGGCGTCGTTCATCAGCCGTTTGCGTTTCGCGGCTCCGTAGCGTGCCATGGCCTCGGGGTTAAAGCCGTCGAACGCCCGGCGATAAGCTTCCCGCTTGCGCAGGATGGTAAGCCATGAAAGTCCCGCCTGTGCGCCCTCCAGGCAAAGCATCTCGAACAGGCGCAGATCGTCATGCAGCGCGACCCCCCATTCCTCGTCGTGGTAGGCGACATACGCGGGATCGGTCGTGCACCACGCGCAGCGCAGCTTCCCGTCGTCGTGGCGTTTGACCCGGCCCACCGCGGCTTAAGCTCAGCCGTTCAACCGCATCGCGTGGCGATCCCTGTAGACCAGTTCGATGCGATCGACGCCGTGAGTACGGCGCGCGGCGCTGCGGATCTCATGCATCAACTTGAGCAAAACCCGTGTGTTCAAGTCCCCTGCGACCGCACGCGGCTGCTGTACTCCGAGATGCAGCACGACGAACCGCTCGCGCGCCAGGCGCACGAACACGGCCACCCCTAACAGCCGGCCCTCGTCGGATACCGCGAACAAGGACTGGACGCCTTCGATGTCGCCCACGCGGATCGACAGCCCGCCGTCGTGTTCCTGGATCTCGGGAACGCCGTAGGTCTCGATGGACTGCTGGATGCCGAGGCGCACGCGATGCTGATTGACGTTGAAGAACAGCAATTGCTCCAACGCTGCGCGCTGGTCGACCGGTAATTTGCACTGAATGCCGATGAGCTCGCTCAACAAGGTCTCTCCCGCCGCTGGCGCGCTGCCCGCCAATGTGTCGCCAGTCACAGAAATCACTTGACGCACTGCAACACCGTTGTCTGCGTCATGAGACTCCGTATCGTATAGCGTCACCCTCTGAATGACACTAGCCTAACCAGTTCAGGGTTTGGATGAGTTGCCGCGGCTTCGGCAGGCGACAAAGTAATCCCAACATCGAGTCATATCATGCGAGGACGATGCCGGTGCTAGCTCCCGAGGACGACACCCCGACGATGGATGCGCTGAGGTTCAGCCTCGCGAGCGACATCGTCGAGCTGGTCGTCCTCACCGCCGATGAGGCCTTTCTGCAAACGCTCCGCGATGCCGTCGGGCCCTCCCGCCGGCTTTGGCACGTGCTGTCCTCGGACAAGGTCGGTGATCTCCTGCTCGCGGGAGGCGTCGGCATTCTGGTCCTCGACGTGAACGCGCTCCGGCAGGCGTTCGCCCTGTTCATCACGCAAATGAAGCAACAATTTCCCGATCTCGTGATCGTGGTGGCCGGCGCCCGCGATGCCGAGACGGAGCTTGCCCGGTTGATCAGCGATGGCACGGTGTATCGGTTCATTCATAAGCCCATGTCGCCGGCGCGGGCGCGGCTGTTCGCGGATGCCGCGGTCAAGCGCTATGAGGATCAGCGCCGACGCGTGAGTGAGATGACGGTTGCTGCCGCCAAACCTGCCGGCAGCGGCGGCCTGATGATCGCGGGCGGATGTGCGGCAATCTGCGTGATCGCCGGCGTCATCTGGGCGCTGACGCACAACGAGCGCCAAAACGCCCCGGCGGCGGCAGGCCTGCCGGCGGCCGACACCGCTCCCGCTCCAACGGCCGATCCCCGAACCGCCGTCACCGCCGCCGACAGCGAGCTTTTGGCCCGCGCGGCTCAGGCACTCGCAGCGAACCGACTGATCGAGCCGAGCGGGGACAACGCATTGGAACTCTATCTGCAGGAGCTTGCGCGCAACCCCGCCAACGCGGAGGCGCGGTCGGGCATTGCGGCGCTGCGCGAGCGGCTGGTGGCGCGCGCGCAGAACGCCTTGCTCGAGGAACGTCTGGATGAAGCGGCGGCCGCCCTCGACACGGCGCGCCGCGCAGGCGCGGATACCGGGCGCATCGCGCTGTTGACCGCTGAACTCGTCAAGGCGCGAGGACAGGTCAAGGCATCCGCCAATTCCTCGACCGCCAAGGCGCAGGCAGCCGTGGATGGAGCGAGCCCCGCGCCAGACCCGGCCGCGCCATCCGCCGCGCTCGCCATGCAGCGCATCCAAGACGGGCGGCTGCTCGATCCCGAGACCGACAGCGCGCGTTTCTACGTACAGCAAGCGCTCAACAGCAATCCCGGCAGCGATGCCGCCGAACGCGCCAGCGAGGCTCTCGCTCTCGGCCTCTTGAATGCGGCACGCGGCGCCATCGATCGCAAGGATTTCAAGGCTGCCTCGAGTTGGCTCGATGGCGCCGATGGATTTGCTTCTTCGACGAATGTCGACAACCTTCGTCATCTGTTGGCCGCCGCGGAGCATCTGGCCCGGGAGGCCGATGCATCGCCCAAAGCGGCGGAGGAGCCCCCCCGCGAGAATCGCGCGGCGCCGGACAGCGATCAGGCGAACGCCCCGGCGGGCGCAGCCGAGAATGCCATGGGTGGATCCTCCGTCACGGATGTGATCGATGCCGGTCGACTCGTCTTGGTGAAGTCGGTACAGCCCGATTACCCGCTGAAAGCGCGAGCGAGTGCGATTGAAGGATGGGTCGAGATCGAATTTACCGTGACCGAATCAGGGAGGGTGAAAGACGCGGCGGTGCATGCCGCGAACCCGCGCGGCGTGTTCGACCAGGCAGCCATCAACGCTTTGTTGCAATGGCGCTACAAGCCCGACCTCGTCGACGCCAAGCCGGTCGCGCGGCGCGCGCGGCTTCGCATCCGATTCGCGTTGGCCCGCTGACTCAATCCGGCGTCGGCGCTCGGGCCGGCAGGGCTACGCTTAGGCGGCAGCCGGTGGGCGCCCCACCGCGACTTGCTGGCCGGGAACCGGAACCGCCGCGGCCCCCGCGATGGAAGAGAGCGAGGAGGCAGACGCCGCTTCCTGAGCCAGCGCACCGATTTCCGCGCCGATTCTCAGATCGTCCACCGCCCCAAAGGCGTGCTTGCGGATCAGCCCTTGGCGGTCGATCAGCACCAGGCTGGGCGTTCCGCGCATGTTGTAGCGTTCCATGGTGTGCGGTATCGGGCCCGCCGTATTGGCGCTGTCGAGGCCGATCGGGAATTTCAATCGATATTCGTGAATGAAGGCTTTGAGCAGCGCCAAGCTGTAAGCCTGGTGATGTTCGAAAGTGGCATGCAGGCCGATGACCGCCACGTCGGTCGGCTCGAAGGTCTCGTGAATGCGCCGAGCCTGGGGGATGGCGGCGGCGATCGAGATGGGGCACAGCACTTGAAAGGCTACCAGCACCACCACGCGTCCGCGGAGCGAGCCGAGGCTCAGCGGCCGATCCGAGTTGAACCAGGTTTGCACCGAGAGCTCCGGTGCCTTGTCCGAGGTTGCCGTCATGCGTTACCGTACCTTGGTTTAAGTGCGACCCTGCGATTTCGATCGCATTCGGTGCAAGTGTAACGGGACTTGGCGCGCACGCAAAAACTTGACATCGCGCGTCGATGTCAGGCCAAACGGTCGTGCTGCAGCGAGTCGCCTTACGGCCGAGCTTTGGGGATGCCCCCCTCCTGCTTCTGCTTCCCGCCCGTACTGGCTCCCAGCCTCTCGGCGGGCCTGTCGCCGGACCTTTCAGCCTCGCGATCACGACGCTTGCGCTCCGCGATCTCTTCGCGGTCCACGGCCACATCGCGCGGCGCGTTGATGCCGATCCGCACCTGGGAGCCATTCACGGCCATCACAGTGACTTCGATGTCGTCACCGATTCGCAGCGCTTCGCCGGCGCGTCGCGTAAGAATCAACATGGGCAAGCCTCGGTGAATGACGATGCCGTCATTCCGCCATCCCCAGGCTGCGGCTCCAAGGGCTATTCGCTCCGAAAGCATGTAAGACTTTGTACGACAGGCGCCCCCTGAGTGGTTGCGGGGCGGACGCCCTGCATCAGTGCGTCATGCGCGCCGGCGTCGGCGTCGGCGGCTCGGGCAGCCCTTGCCAGGTGTTGACCGTGGCCTCGTAGATCGCCAATTCACGCAACAAGTCGTCGAGCGGCTGAGCCTTGCCCATCGCGAAGCCCTGGCCGTAGTCCACGCCGAGATCGGCCATCCGCGCGCGCAACAGATCGGTTTCGACGTATTCCGCGATGGTCTCCATGCACATGACCTTCGCCAACTGCGCGATGGCCTTGATCATGGATTCGCTGCGCGTATTGTTGAGCGAATCACGCACGAAGCTGCCGTCGATCTTCAGATAATTGACGGATAGATCCTTCAGATAGGCGAGCGAACTCACCCCGGTTCCGAAGTCATCGAGTGCGAACTGGCAGCCGAGATCCTGGAGGGTCCGCAGAAAGTGCTGCGCCTTCTCGAGATTTCCCACCGTCGCGGTCTCGGTCAATTCGAAACACAGCACGTTCGGCGGCAGCTTGCTCGCCCTGATCTCCTCGACCACGTACGCAAGGAAAGTGTCGTCCTGAAGCGATTGGCCGGAGAGATTGATCGCGAATCGCGCGATGTCCTCACCCACCGCCGCGCTGTGCGCTCCGAGCAGCTCGCAGGCCCGGTGCACGACCCAGCGGTCCACCGTCGGCATGAGCTGATAACGCTCGGCAGAGGACAGGAACTTTGAGGGCGGGATGATCTCCCCCCGGTCCCCGAGCATGCGAATCAGCAATTCGAACCGGGGCCGCCCGTAGTTGCCGCGAAGCGGCAGAATCGGTTGCGCATCGAGCCGGAAGCTGTCGTTGCCGAGCGCGTCGCGCAGCTTGCCGATCACCAGAATGTCGGTATGCCGCCGGATGATGCTTTGATCGGAGTCCTGGAATACCTCGACGCGGTTTCGTCCACGATCCTTGGCCGCCTTGCAGGCAATCTCCGCGGTGGCCAGGGCGTGCGCCAGCGCGTTTTCGGCGCGCCCGATCGGGGCAACGCCCACGGAAACCGACACTTCGAACGATCCCTGGCCGGCGCGGGGCACGATGGCCGCGGCGGCCGCACGGATGTGCTCCGCCAGCTGGGCAGCCTCATCCATTGCGCTGTCCGGGATGAGCGCGGCGAGACGGTCACCGGAGATGCGTGCCGACAGCGCCTTCGGAGGCAATGCCTTCGCCATGCTCTCGGCCACGCTGACGATCACGTCGTCCCCCACGTGCATGCCGAAGGTCTCGTTGATGACGTGCAGGCGGTCGATGTCCAGATAAAGTATGCAGTGGGTGGCCGACTCGTTGGCCGCGGCGAGCAGCGACTTCGCCTGCCGTTCGAACGAATGGCGGGTCATGAGACCGGTGCCGGCGTCGTACTGAGCCTGGATGATGACGGTCACTTTTTTTGCCAGCAGCTCGGCAACGCGGGTCTGATGCGAATCGAAATCGTGGGCGCTCGCCGGATTGAACAGCGCCATCACGCCCATCACCCGTTCGGACGGGTGACGCACCGGACACGCCAGAATTTTGTAGGGAGCGGCCACATCGCTCGCCACCTTGGAGATGTGATTCACCACGATGGTGCGCTGCTGAAGCTGCATCCACGCCATCAGATGCTGTTGCGCTCGAAGCAGCGATTCCGGAGACATGGGATTTCCGCTGCGGGTCATCGACAGTCCGATATTCTTGTCGGGCACCCAGAGCGCGACCAGCGCGCAGTCCATGTGTTCCATGGCGGTCTTGAGGATCAGGTCGAACTCGTCCGCTTCGCCCGTTGCGGATTGGGTCGACGACATTTCGAGCATGAGCGACAAGTCGCGCTCGCGTACGTCCAGATCGCGCTCGCGCGATCCCAGCTTGGAGCGCAGCGACAATTCACGGCGCAGACATTCGAGTGCCGGCTGCACGAGCTGACGAATGTAGGAAAGCGGACGCGCCTCGGTGCGCCGGGCGCCCGACAGGCGCACCAGCAGACTCACGACTCCGAGCGACTCCACATGTTCGCCGCGCATGGCAAACGAGTAGAGGGCGCTGTCGGCATCGTGGCGCACGACTCCCGGAAACTCGTGCGGGTCGGTGATCGCATTGGCGATCGCGTCCTTCACGACATCAAGATCATCGCCGAGATCCCAGTCCTCCGATGCCCAGGCTACTTGGCCGAGCGCATCATGAACCACCACCCCCTTGAGGCTCGGCATGAGCATCCGTAGCAAACGACCGTACGGCTCGAATGAAGCCACGGCCGCGTCCGGTTCGGAGACCAATGGTTTGATGTCGAGCACTGAGGGCGCCGCTCTCGGGGTAATGGATGAAAAGGTAAATTCCCGCGTCAAATGTGAGGTAATTGGCGCTTCCCAGCCGCGACCCGCGTCGCAGTTCCCGGCGTTACTTAATGTCGAATTGCGCAGATGACGCAGGGCATTTACAAAATGCCCCCAAGCCTGTGATGCAGTTCGCCGCTCGAAACTACTTCGCGCCCCGCGAGCGCCGGGCCACCAGACCGAGAAGCCGCCGCCCGCCCGGAATTCGCACCAGCCAGAAAACCCGGCGCCAGAATCGTCGGGCCGCCTCGTCCAGCCGCACCAGGGGAAGCCGGTCATACAGCCGGGCCACGGGCTCGTGCAGGATGGCCGTGCGTGCGCGGACCCGCCGGGTACCGTCGGCGGTGGTCAGCGTCACGGAGGCACCGTTGCGGTCCCCGTCCCTTTGCCATGCGATCAGCGCCTTGCTCGCGCAAAGGCCGCTCAGAGCCGTCCGCGCTTGGCTGTCGGTTCCGCGCAGGACGATATCGATCCCGCCCTCCGGGCCGCTCGACAATTGCCAGACTCCGGCCGAAAGCTCCCGCGCCGTAAATGTCGCGGTAATGGTGCGTTCTACATTCTTGCTCATGGCCTGGTAACCTCGCCGGCTCGCCGCAGGAAAACATCAGTGGACTCGATCGACACGCCGTCGCTTCCGCCATTGACGCCAGGTGGACCGCGGTCCGGCCGCCCAGCGTCCACAGAACTCGCGCCCGGTCAGCGGCTGAGCTCGAGCGGGCGCGTACGCTTGGACTACACGGCGGTAGCGGGCCTCGCCCTCCCCTTCATGCTCAACAGTGCCGTGCAAGCGGTGCTGAATGCAACCGATACCTGGTTCGTCGGGCGCCTTTCCCCGGCGGCAACCTCGGCGATGGGGGCGGTGTACTGGCCCGTGCTGGTGTTGATCCTGCTCTTCGGCGGCGTTGGGCTGTCCGTGCAGACCCTCGTAGCCCAGTCCTACGGTGCGCTGCGCTGGGCGCGCGCCTCGCAGGCTACCTGGACCGCTCTTTGGGCGGCGCTTTTCACCGTGCCCGTTTTCGCCGCGCTCGCGCACGGCGGGAGGGCCATCTTCTCGCCGTTCGGCATTGCCCCGGCGACGCTCGATCTGGCACTCCAATATTGGTTCCCGCGAATACTCTGCGCGCCTTTGGGCATTGCGCTCTACTCGGTGCTCGGCTTCTTCAACGGGATCGGGCGGCCGACCATCACGCTTCGCGTCACGTTGGCGGTCGCCTTGCTCAATGCGATTCTCAACCAGCTGTTCATATTCGGCCTCGGACTCGGCGTCGCGGGCTCGGCCTGGGCGACGGGAGCGGCGCAGCTCTCCGGGTTGGTCGCGGCGCTCTTCTGCTTTCTCGGCCGCCCGACCCGAAGGCGCTACCGGTCAAATCTCACCTACCGGCTCAAATTCCGGGCGCTTCTCACCCAGTTCCAGCTCGGGTTTCCCATGGGGGTTTTATACGCGGCCGATATCCTGGGTTTCGCGCTATTTCAGCTCATGCAGGTGCGCCTGGGCAACGTCGATGGTGCCTCGACCCAGATCGTGCTGATGCTCACGTCGTTTTGCTACATGCCGGCGGTGGGAATTGCGATGGCGGGCACGACGCTCGTAGGGCAGGCCATCGGCGCCCGGAATTTGGATTGGGCGTACAAACTCGGCAATGGCATCATCGCCCTCGCCGTCACCTACATGGGTCTGATCGGCGTGATCGTCGCGGCGGCGGGAAAGTGGCTGATGCCCTGGTTCACCAATGCCGCGGACCCGCAGGCTGCGGAGGTGGCCGCGAAAGGATATGTGCTGCTCTGGATCGCTGCCGGCTATCAGTTGTTCGACGGCTTCAACATCGCGAGCGGCGCCTGCCTGCGCGGCGCCGGCGACGTGCGCATACCGTCGATCATGGTGCTCGCACTGTCGTGGTCGCTGTTCGTCCCGCTGGCCCACGCATTGTCGTTTCAGCCGGGCGAAGGGTGGGTCCATTGGCTTCCGCAGTACGGCCTGGGAGCGGTGGGCGGGTGGATCGCCGCGCTGGTTTATGTGTGTTGTCTGGGGTTGATGCTGTTTCTGCGCTGGCTGTCGGGCGCATGGCGAAGCGTGGTGCTGCGATGACTGGGTTTCTGCGTGGATTGGCGTGCTGGGCAGCGGGCCTCGCGGCATCCGCCGCGTTCGCCTCGACGGGGGTCGTGCCGGCTCCCGTGGCACACACGCTCGCCGCCGGGCGGCTTGCGCCGAGCTCGGCAAGTTTTGTCGTGCTGGACATGGATTCGGGCCGGGTCCTCGCGAGCTTGAATGCGGCGACGCCACGCAGTCCCGCCTCCACGATGAAGGTGGTGACGACTTTCGCGAGCCTGGACCTGTTGGGGCCCGCTTACACCTGGCATACGGACGCGCTGGTCCACGGTGCCCTCGATGAGGGCGTCCTGCAGGGGGATCTCATCCTCAAGGGCGGCGGCGATCCGTACATGACCCTGGAGCGGTGGTGGAGTTTCGTGCATGCATTGCGCGCGAAAGGGCTCCGCACGATACACGGCGACATCGTGATCGACGACACGGCATTCGCGCTGCCCGCCGAGGATCCCGCAGCGTTCGACGGCCGCCCGAACCGCTCTTACAACGTCGAGCCGAACGCGCTCATGGTTAATTTTCAGTCCGTGGAGTTCCGCATGGCGCCGAACGCCGCAACCCGAAGCGTCGACATCACCTCCACGCCGGCGCCGATCAATCTCGCCATCGATAATCGCGTCGCTTTCGCGACGGGACGCTGCAGCGGAGCCGCGGCCCGGGTGGACTTCGAGGTGTCCTCGGCTGATTGGGATCGCGCGCTATTTTCGGGCGATCTGTCGGGTGAATGCCTGGATCGCACCATCACCCGGGTGATGCTCAAGGCGCCGAGCTACGCCTTCGGCACGTTCGTCGAGCTGTGGCGCGAAGCGGGCGGTGAGTTCAGCGGCAAGCTGCGCATCGAAGCCGCGCCCCCGGACGCGCAATCGTTGCTGAGCTTCGAATCGCTCACCCTTGGCGAGCTGATACGGCTGACGAACAAGTACAGCAACAATCTGATGGCGCGTCATCTGTTCCTGACGATCGGCGCGGACCGCTACGGGCCGCCCGCCACACCCGACAAGGGTGCGCGCGCCGTTGCGGATTGGTCGCGTGAACGCGGCCTGCCGCTCGCGGACATGGTGGTGGAAAATGGCTCCGGCCTTTCGCGCAGCGAACGGGTCTCGGCGCTCGAGATGGCTGCGCTGCTGCGTTTTGCGTACCGCAGCCGCTGGGCTCCGGAGTTCATCGCCTCGCTTCCGCTCGCCGGGATCGACGGAACTTTGCGAACGCGCATGCAGAAAACGGAGCCGGGCTCGGCGCGGCTGAAGACCGGTCATCTGGACGGAGTCACCGCCGTGGCCGGCTACGTGACCGGTGGCTCGGGAAAAACGTACGTGCTGGTGTCGTTCATCAACGACGTGCGCAGCGACTCGGGTGCGGGCGAGCCGGTGCACGCCGCGCTCGTCGATTGGATCCAGGACACGCTTTGACCTCCCTGGTAGTCGCGGGAGCGCGCTAGCGCCTTTCCATATCCCACAACATGGCGGTCACGTCCTTGCGAAGCCAGACGCCGAAGCCGAGATACCGGAAGTCCCTGCAGAGCCGCCGCCGATACCAATCACCATCGCGCAGGTGCACCGCCCGATCCGTGAGGCTCCGATCGCAATGCTCCCGCCAATCCTCGCCGGTCAACGCAGACACATACAGCGCCGCACGGGTGAGGCGTTTGAAGTTCGCGATCGCGCGCGCCGCCTCGCGGTCGCCCAGATATTGCAGGACATCGTAGCAAACGGTGAGGTCGCTCGGCCGACGCGGCACATACTCCGCGACCGAGCCCCGTACCCAACCGTAGCGGCCGCAAAGATACTCGCTCGCGTCGAGCCCGGTATAGCGGGCGCGCGGCAACAGTTGGGCGAAGGGCGCGCGCAACAGCCCGATGCCACAGCCGGCGTCGAGAATGCTGCGCACAGGCAGTCCGGCCTGCGCCAGCACTGCGGCGATCAGACGGGCGCGGGTGCGCATCTCAGCCGCATCGGTGACCCGCGTGGCCGGGCTCAGGTAAAATTTCTTGAAATAGGCCGCGCCGAATGCAGCGGGGCGGGTGGTCCGCCGTTTCGGAATGCGCAAATTGATCTCCTTGAATTTAGTGTGGATCATTATCGACTGTTGTTCTCCATTATCGAGCACGGAGGTCCCGGGTCATGATCGATCACACCGGATTGAGCGTCAGCGATTACCCTCGAAGCAAGGATTTCTACGTCAAGACGCTGGGGGCGATCGGCTATCGCCTGCTCGCTGAGTTCCCAGCGGCACAGACAGGCAGCGTCGATGTCGCGGGTTTCGGCGAGCCGCCCAAACCGGACTTCTGGATAGCCAAGGGCATCGCGAACAAACCCGTCGTTCATGTGGCGTTTCGCGTTCCCAACCGCAGGCTCGTCGACGCGTTTTACCAGGCGGGGATCGCTGCCGGCGGCCGGGACAATGGACCGCCCGGCCCGAGACCGCACTATCACCAGAACTACTACGGCGCATTCGTGCTCGATCCGGATGGGCACAACATCGAAGCGGTCTGCCACGAGCCGCCATAGCGGCGCAGGCGGCACAATTCGTCAGACCGGCAGCTTCAAGGCGCCATAATTGGGCCGGATCGTGGGCGCATGCGGAATGCAGCGCTCGAGTTCTTGAGTTTTGGAGTCAAACAAGCGCGCGCCTGTCTGTTCGTCGCCTTATTCTTCGCGGCGGTATTCACCTTGCCGCGGTCCGGGGTCTTTGGAATTGCGCGATATTGTTCTCGGGATTCATGTATGCGGGCGTGGGCAGCTACATCATCCAAGTCTGGCGGCTCTTCGATCTCAAGGTTCGTCATCATCCGCCGTACTGGATGGCGTGGCTGCTGGCGGCCGCCATCTACGTCAATTTTTTCACTCACCACTATGTCGGCGACTATCGGGGCTACATGGCCGCTTGCGCTTTGGGGCTCTACGCACGCACCGTGGTGACCTTCCGTCCGCTGGAAAAGAGGCGCCAAATGCCGCTTCTCCTGTCGTTCATCCTCATCGGCTTCTTCATCTGGTTGGCCGAAAACATCGGCACTTTCTTCGGCGTGTGGCGCTACCCCAATCAGATCGGCGCGTGGGCCACGGTGCACATCGGCAAGTGGAGCTCCTGGTCGTTGCTCGTGATCATGACGTTCACCATCGTCACGAATTTGAAGCACATCAAGGCGCACATCCACATCCCGGAGTGACGCAGCGGTTGAACCCGACTCCCGGGGCTTTCTGTATCATGCGGCATCCTTGCAAAGCATAGGGTCGTGCTGCCGATGAAACATTACCTCTTCGCCTTCCTCCTGGCTGCCGCACCGTTATCGGGATGCATCTCGCTATCGGTGCCGGGCGGCTTCTCACCGGTGCGCGGGCCGTTGTCCCAGCAATCGCCCGTACCCACCTACACGGCAAAGATGAGCGGAATATTGTCGGGCACGATCTCGGTCGTCATCGCCAACGCAGAGATCTGCAGCGGGCCGTGGGCTTTCGTCAGCAAGGCGCCCCCGGCCGGCACCGATACGGCAGCCGCCGCCGCTCCGGTGGACATGGGCGCCGACTGGGACTTCGTCTACGGGCCCGGGTACTACGTGGCCCACGTGGTCGGCGACAAGCTCTACGCCCGGGCGACGCTGACCGGGAACATGGGCACCGTCTTGAATGTCGAGTTGAGCAACGAGACCAACACCCGCGGCAATACCAAGGGTGTCGCCCAGGACAACCATGGCAACGTATTCAAGGTCAGTGTCTAGAACTGACACCTACGCGAAGTGAGGGGCGTACTTTGAGGAGCCTGGAGAAGCCGCTACGCGCATCGTCCAAGAGTCGCCGCTCCACAGGGGGGCCGTCGGCGATCACCGCTGCGGCGGGGGATCACTCCCCCACCGAACGGGTCGTCAATCACATCACGGCCGGTGTATTGGCGGGCCGTTACGTACCGGGCCAGCGGCTTTTCGAGGCCGATTTGACGCATGCGCTGCGAGTGAGCCGCAGCTCCGTCCGCGAGGCCTTTCGGCGCCTCGATGCTCTCCAGATCCTGGCCCGCACGATGCATCGGGGCGCCTGCGTCAGCACCCTCAGCCGTTCGGAGGCCATCGATCTCATGATTGCCTCGACGGGCATCGACAGCCTCACTGCACGCCTCGCCGCCACCGCGGTCAAAACACGCGAGGCCGGCCGTGGCCTCGCGACGCTCGAGCGCGAGTTGCGGCCCTATCAGGACCGCGAGTATGACCTGGCGACGGCGCCCCATCAGCGACAGCGCTTCTACGACATCCTGATAGCGATGACCGGCAATAGTCAGCTGCCGACCTTGTATCCGACGATGCGGATCCACCTGTTGCGCCTGCAAACGCAGTCGTTCCGCGATGTCTCGGCGCGCCGCTCGGACGTGGACGACTTCGCCGCGGTCGCCGGTGCTGTACTGGCGGGAGACGCGCGAGCGGCCGAAAAGGCTTCGTCGGCCCATCATCGGCGGGTGCAACGTGCTCTGCTTGATATGCCGGACGATGCCTTCCCGCGAATGGACGGCGATTAAGCGCGACGGGGGAGATTATTCAGGTGTAGTTCTTCCCGTAGGCTTGCCACATCGCATCGAAGCCCGGCCGCAGCAGGTCGGCGAGTCCGTTGAGGTGGTGTTGCTGGCCGGGGAAGCTGATCTGCATGCTTTCTGCCATTTCTTCCGGTGTCAGGTAGAAATACGGATCGTGGGCCGTGACCATCACCTCGGTGATCAGCCGCAGCCCCGCCATGAGCTTGAATGCGCGGTGCTCGTGAATGAGGGTCTTCAGGCGCGCGTCGCTAACCTGGCCCCAATAGCACTTGAGCGCGTAGCGGTCGAATTCGTCGTCGACGCCCGTCAGCAGGCTCATCTCGGCGAGGTCCCACATCGGATGCCCGTACGCGCCACCATCCCAGTCGATCAGCCAGATGTGCTCGCGCACCGGACTGCTGTACATGATGTTGACGTACGTCAAATCGTTATGCGTGAAGCACGGCGTGAACGGACCGATGGCGCGCTCCAGCCGGTGCGTCACGTCACGAAAAAAGGGGACTTCACCCAGCCATTCGGAAGGTCTCCACTGCGTCGGTGCCGAACCGGTCTCCATCGTCTTGAGGTATCGGCGCACCGTGTGGAAAGCCGACCAGTAACTGATGGACTCGCCGATCGCATCCGGGGACTCATGCATGACCTTGACGGTCTTGATCACCTGGGCGACGAATTCCGGATCACGCAGCTGCGCCAGCTGCATCTGCGGGCCGGTGACGAAATCGGTGACGGTGAGGTTCGGCTCGGCGTAGCGGAGTTTCGGTCCGATTCCGAGACGGGATGCCCCGAGAATGCATTGCACCACGCTGCTCTGGCGGGTCCGATACTGATCGAAGCCGCAGCGCACGACATAGCGCTTTGCGTCGCCGTCCGTCAGGAAGTAGGTACGATTCTGCAACCCACCGAATTTCTGCCGCAGATCGATGCGCCCGGTCCAGATCGGCAGCCTGCGGATGTGTTCCTGAGTTCGATGCGTATCCCAGTCCCGACGCAGCGTCGAAATCTCGTTGATCAGCAGAAAATCATCCTTCATGGGCACCTCAGCCGGTCGGACCCCCGCCGCGTCGTGATCGGCGGCATATTACCAACAGCCGTTTTCCCTGCCATCCTGTGCTGGCAGGGGATCCGTCCAGACACTATGATTCGGGTATAAAGACAAACGTGACGGGCCATCTTGTCCGACAAGATACTTTGGCAGACCCGATCAGATCGGCGCAAGCGCTGCAGGCAGGAGACCAGGGATGAACTTCGAGGGAAAGCGGGTACTCGTCACCGGCAGCACTGTCGGCATCGGTCGCGGGACGGCGGAACTGTTCCTCGAGGCGGGAGCGACGGTAGCGATCAACGGCAGGAAAGACGAGGTCGTTGCACAGGCCGTGCGCGAACTCGGCTCGTCGAAGGCACTCGCCGTGGCCGGCGACGTGGGCACGGTCGCGGGCTGCGAACAGGTCGTGGGTCGCGCGATCGAGCTGCTCGGCGGCCTCGACGTGCTGGTCAACAACGTCGGCATCTGTCCGCTCAGCTATATGATGGATGTCACCGAAGAGCACTGGGATCAGCTGATCGCCGTCAATCTGCGGTCCGCATTTTTCTGCTCGAAATTTGCGCTTCCGGCACTGCGCAAATCGCGTGGCAACATCGTGATGGTCGCCTCTGTAGCCGGTATCTGCGCCGGCCCCACCGACAGCTTCGTCTATGCAATCTCGAAGGGCGGTCTCGTCAACATGACCCGGGGGCTCGCGATCGAACTTGCCCCCGATGTGGTGAGGGTCAACGCGGTCTGTCCCGGCTATATCGATACGCCGATGATCTCAGCCGAAAACGCGGCGACCGGCGGTCAGGTCTACGCGTTCATACGCACCGCAACGCCGATGCGCAGGTTGGGCAGTGTCCGGGAGTGCGCCTCCTCGATTCTCTACCTGGCCTCGGACCTGGCGGGCTATTGCACGGGGTCGATCCTGGTGAACGATGGAGGCTGCATAGCAGGCGGGAGCTGGGGTGGCGCGAACGCTGCCGCGCCGGCAGCCGCGCCGGCAGCTCCCTACGTGCCGACACCCCATTGACTGCTCGATAGGTAATCGTGTGAACATTCCATTCGACTTCACAGGTCGGCGAGTCGTGGTGACCGGCAGCACCCTCGGCATCGGCCGGGCGGCAGCGCAGGCCTTTTGGGCGCTCGGCGCCAGCGTGGCCATCAATGGGCGCACGGCCGAGTCCGTCGACCGGGCGATTCGCGACCTGGGTGGCGGCCCGCGATGGGTGGCCGCGCCGGGCGACCTGTCCATCACCCAGGAGCGGACGCGGACGATCGGCAAGGCGATCGCGGATTTGGGCGGCCTCGATGTCCTCATCAACAACGCCGGGCGTGGTGATGACTGTCTCGTCGACGACGTAACGGAAGCGTACTGGCAGCGCATGGTCGACCTGAACCTCAAGTCTGCGTTTTTCACCGCGCAGCTCTGCGTCCCGGAACTCATGAAGACGCGTGGGAACATCGTCAATGTGAGCTCCGTCCTCGGCCTCATTGGCGGACCTGCCGGTTCCGTCGTCTACGCGACCACCAAAGGCGCCGTGGTGCAGATGACGCGCATGATGTCGCTTGCCCTTGCGCCCCACGGCGTGCGAGTCAATGCCCTGTGCCCCGGTTGGATCGACACGCCCATGATCCAGCGCGATAACGACGCGGCCGGCGGCGATGCGCTTTACAAGTATATCGCCGGCATCGTACCCGCCGGCCGCATTGGAACGCCGCAGGAGACGGTCGGAGCCATGCTGTACCTGGCCGCCTCATCGAGCAGTTATACGACCGGCGCGATCCTCTCAACCGACGGCGGGCTGGCCGCGGGCCACTAGGAGTAATGAATTGACCACGCAGAGCACGGCAGAACCCTTAAGCCTCGAGATCGAACAGTTCGACCGCAAGGACGTGATGCATGGCTTCGCAACCTTGAACGCGCAGGCGACCAATGAGGTCGTCGTGATGACCGAAGCCAAGGGAATGCGGGTGATCGACCACCGCGGCCGGGAATTTCTCGATGCCGGCGGTGGTTTGTGGTGCATGAACGTGGGTTACGGCCGGCAGGTGATCGCCGACGTGGCGGCCAAGCAAATGGCGAAGCTGCCGTACTTTCACACCTTTGGGAATTTCAGCAATGAGCCAATGGCCCGGCTGTCCGACCGTCTCCTGAAGCTCGCGCCGCCGGGAATGACGCGGGTGGTATTTGCCTCGAGCGGTTCCGAGGCCAACGATACGCAGATCAAGACCGTACGCCGCTACAACAATCTGCTCGGACGCCCCACCAAGAAAAAAATCATCGCTCGTCTCAGCAGCTACCATGGCTCCACGGTCGCGGCCGGAAGTTTGAGCGGTCTGCCGATGATGCACCGGACATTCGACCTGCCGATTCCAGGAATCCTGCATACGCTCGCGACGGACTATCACCGTCGACCGGCCGGCATCTCGACTCCGGGGCAGTTTACGCAGTACCTGATCGATGATCTGGTGCGCCTGATCGAGACGGAAGGGCCCGACACCATCGCGGCTTTCATCGCAGAGCCCGTGTGCGGCTCGGGAGGCGTACTGGTGCCACCTGAGGACTACTTCAGCGAGGTCAGCAAGGTGCTCGATCGGTACGACGTGCTGATGATCGCCGACGAGGTCATCACCGGCTTCGGGCGCACGGGCAGCTGGTTTGCGAGCCCGGAGCTTGGGATAAAGCCTGATTTGATGTCGATCGCCAAGGGGCTCACGAGCGGGTATTTCCCGATGTCGGGCTGCCTGCTGTCCGCCAAGGTGGCCGATGTGCTTTACGCCGACAAAAGCGCCGACGCGATGTTCGCGCACGGCTTTACCTGGTCCGGGCACCCGGTGGGTGCCGCGATTGCGCACGCGAATCTCGATATCATGGAACAAGAGCGCCTGCCGGAAAACGCCGCGAGAATCGGCGCCTACCTGATCGACCGGCTGCGCAGCAAGCTCGCAGAGCATCCGCTCGTCGGCGAAATCCGCGGCAGGGGGCTGTTGATCGGCGTCGAGCTCGATGGCGACCGCGCGACGCGCCGGCCGTTCGCGGAGCCGCACCGCGTCGCGAGCCTGGTGAGCCGGGCCTGCTTCGAGGAGCGCCTCTTGGTGCGCGGCGGCCATGGCCGGGTGCTCGCGGCCTTGGCGCCACCGCTCATTGCCACCGTCGGCGATGCCGACGAGATCGTCGCGCGGCTCGGTCGCGTGCTCGACCGCGTAGCAGGCGAGGCGAAGCAGGCCGGCCTTTCGGCCTGACGTGGCCCGCGTTACTCTCACCGTGGTGAATTCAATGTCCCTCAAGCACCGGGTGCTGCGTTCTCTTCCCCTCGTCGCCGTTCTGCTGTCGGCCCGGCCCGCGGTCGCCGGCGGGGACCTCAACATCCTGAGCTGGGAGGGCTACGCGGACGCAAGCTTCGTCAAGCCATTCGAGAAAGCTTCGGGTTGCAGCGTCTCGGCCACTTATGTCGGATCGAACGACGAGTTCGTCGCAAAGATCATCGCCGGCGGCGGCACCTACGATCTGATCACGCCGTCCAACGATACGACCATGCGCCTGATCGACGCGGGCGCCGTCGAGCCGATCGACGCGGCCCGAGTTCCGGCAATGAAAGACTTCTTCCCGATCTTCTCCTCACCTCCCTGGATTACGAAGAACGGTGCCCTGTATGGCGTTCCCTACGGATGGGGCATCGTGCGGCTGCTGCTGGATGCGGACTCGGGCCTGCCCAAACCCGACAGCCTTGCCTACCTGTGGCAACCCAAACTGCGGGGCAAGGTCGCGATCTGGGACGATATCGAAGCCATCTACATGACCTCGCGCTACCTTAAGTTCAAGAACACCTACGACCTGAGCGACGAGCAGCTTCAACAAATCAAAGCGGCGCTGATCGCCCTGAAACCCAACATCCGCAAGTATTGGTCGACGACCGGAGAGATGGGAACGCTCTTGCAGACCCACGAGGTGCTGGCGGGTAATGCTTGGGAACCGACGCTCGTCAGCCTGCGCAAGGCCGGCCGGCACATCATCGACGTGGTCCCGCAGGAAGGTCGCAGCGCCTACTCCGACAGCTGGATGGTGGTGCGCGGCGCGGGGACCAACGCTTGCGTGTACCAATGGCTCAACTGGGTATCTTCTCCGAAGGCCCAGGCGCTCGCCCACGCCGTTACCGGTTTCGGCTATTCGAACTCCAAGATGCCTGCCGAGCTCGCACCCATCGACGCCCAACGCTACGAGGAGCTCGGGATGACCGATCCGAACGTCATCAAGACTCTCGACTGGTGGCAGCTCGTGCGACGCCGTGGCAAGTATCTGGAGATCTGGAACCAGGTCAAGGCGCAGTGAGCGCCCACCGGGGTCAAGTGAGCGTCGGATGACCACCATCATCGAGGTGCGGCAGCTCCAGAAGCACTATGGCGGTCCGCTTGCCGTGCGCGATGTATCGCTATCCGTGAACGAGGGGGAGTTCCTGTCGCTGCTCGGAGCGAGCGGCAGCGGCAAAACGACGACGCTTCGGATGATTGCCGGTCTCGAGATCCCGACCCACGGCAGCGTGTTGTTTCGAGGACAAGACATCACCAACGTGCCCGTCGCGCAACGCGACATGCGGATGGTATTCCAGGATTTCGCATTGTTCCCAAACCTGACGGTGTGGGAAAACGTGGCATTCGGGCTCAAGCTGCGCATCAACCGCGGTCGGATCAACCGTGGAGAGATCAAGGCCCGCGTCGGGCAGTACCTCGATACCGTGCAGTTGTCGGCTCATGCCGATAAAATGCCGCATCAGCTCTCGGGCGGCCAGCGACAGCGCGTATCGCTCGCACGCGCCCTCGTGACCGATCCACCGGTCGTGCTGTTCGACGAACCCCTGGGCTCACTCGATGCGAACATGCGCAAAGTCATGCAGCTCGAGCTCAAGCGTCTGCACCGCGAACTGCGCAAGACGTTCATTTATGTCACTCACGATCAGGAAGAGGCGATGGGCTTGAGTGACCGCGTTGCAGTGCTGCAGGATGGGCAGCTGCTGCAGCTCGGCACGCCGGATGACGTTTATTTTCGGCCGACCTGCGCGGCAGTGGCGAGCTTCATAGGGGCCGCCAATGTCCTTCAAGGTATCGCCGAGGTCGTGCCGGGGAAACCGCTCGGGGTGCAGCTCATCGGTGGCTGGCGGCTCGATGCCACCGACAGCGCGGCCGGGGTCGCGAACGGCGAAGCGGTCACCCTCATGCTGCGCGCCGAACAGGTGGCCATCGCGCCGGCAGCGGGCAATACCGCCGGCGGCTTGCGTGCGCAGATCACGGAGCGCTTGTTCCTCGGCGAAAAAATACGCTACGAGCTGAAGGTTCCAGGGACGGAGTTGCGGCTGACGGCGATATCCGGCGGCGATCATCTGCGGTTGAGCCTTGGCGATGAGGTGATCGTCACGGCCGATCCGCGCCATGTCCGGGTACTTCCGCGGGCGGCGGCTCCGAGGGTCGGGGCGTGAGCGCGGCGGCGCCTGCTCGCGATCGGCGGCATTTGCTGATCTGGCTCGTGCCGCCGTTGCTCTGGTTCACCGTGTTCATGCTGATTCCGTACTGCATGCTGTTCTATTACAGCTTGGGCTCCACGGAGTACATGACATTCAAGCCCGGATTTTCACCGGCCAACCTCATCCGGGTATTCCGGGCCGAGCCGTATCTTTCAGTGCTGCTCAAGTCGGCGCGCATCGGTGCCCTCACGGCGATCGGCGCCACCATCCTTGCCTACCCGGTTGCCTTCTGCCTCGCGTTTCATACACGGTCGGCCCGCGCCAAATTCGTGATCTACCTGCTCGTCATCGTGCCCTGGTGGGCCGCGTACCTGGTGAAGGCCTATGCCTGGAAGACGATCCTCGGCACGAACGGCATCATCAACGCCCTGCTGCTCGAGCTGCACGTCATTCGTGAGCCGCTGACGCTTATTTTGTACAACCAGTTCAGCGTCATACTCACGCTCGTCTACATCTTTACTCCGTTCTCGATTCTGTCGATCTACGCCCAGCTCGAACGCATCCCCACCTCCATCCTGGAGGCCTCGGCCAACCTCGGCGCGACGACCTTCGAGACGCTGACGAAGATCGTCATCCCGCTGAGCCTGCCGGGCGTGCTCGCCGGCGCGATCATCACGTTCGCGCTCGCAACGGGCGACTTCATCGCCCCCGCGCTCGTCGGCGGCGCGGATGCCATCATGATCAGCAATGTCGTCATCAACCTGCTCGGCGTCGCGTTTGATTGGCCAATGGCAGCGTCCATCGGCATCGTGGTGATCGGGGTCGGGATCGCCCTGATCTCGGTCTCCCAGTACGTCGAGCACCGCGCACAGGCGCGTTTCTAGGGGGCCCATGCGCGCATTGGGCAGTCGCCGGACGTCGTGGACCCTGGGGTGGACGGTGCTGGCGTTCCTCTACGCACCGCTCATCGTGATGGCGGTGTTCTCATTCAACGACAGCGACTTCACCGGCCTCCCTTTTCAGGGCTTCACATTGCGCTGGTACACCATGCTGCTGGAGGATGACAGGCTCCTCGCGTCGGTGTGGAACAGCGTCTACGTCGCGCTCGGCGTCGTCGGCCTGAGTACGCTGTTCGGCGTTCCGGCGGCTATTGCACTGGATCGCTATGAGTTTCCGGGAAAGGCGTGGTTCGGACGCCTGGTGCTTTTGCCCATCGTGTTGCCGGGGGTGATCACCGGCGTCGCACTGCTGCTGTTCTATATGGCGATGCATTTCCGTCTGTCGCTGTACACCATCATGCTGGGTCAGGGCACCGGGCTCATGTGCATAACGATCACCGAAGTTGCCGCACGCCTGCGCCGGATGGGTCGCGGCACCGAGGAGGCCGCGCGCACTCTCGGTGCCAATGAGTGGGAGGTCCTGTGGAAGGTCACGCTTCCGGGCGTGATGCCGGCATTGATCGGAGCGATGCTGATCGCCTTCTCCATTTCATTCGATGAGATCGCGGTCACCTATCTGCTGACGGGCCGTCAAAATACGTTGCCGATGACTCTCTGGTCGATGCTGCGCCGGGAGGCGACGCCCGAGGTCAATGCGGTATCGACTCTGGTGATCGCCGCTTCGGTGATCCTGATCGTGCTGGGGACCTGGCTGTCGCGCCGCGGCAGCGTGAAAACTTGAGACAAGGACCGTACACATGACCCTACCGCTGACGGGAGTTCGCGTACTGGACTTGAGCAGGGTTCTGGCGGGACCGCTGGTCGGACAGATGCTGGGTGATCTGGGCGCCGAGGTGATCAAGATCGAGCGCCCCGAGGTGGGGGACGACTCGAGGAACTATGGGCCGCCCTTTCTGAAGGACGATCACGGCGTGAGGACCAGCGAGTCCGGCTTTTATCTGTCTGCCAATCGCAATAAGCAGTCCGTGACGGTCGATCTGAGCACGCTTCAGGGGCAGGACATCGTTCGCAAAATCGCGATGCAATCGGACGTGGTGATCGAGAATTTCCGCGTGGGCGCGCTCGCCAAGTTCGGCTTGGACTATGCGAGGCTCGCGGCGTTGAATCCGCGGCTCGTCTATCTGTCGATCACGGGATATGGGCAGACCGGCGATATGGCTCACCGACCCGGCTATGACGCCATATTCCAGGCCGTTGGCGGCCATATGGCGGTGACGGGCGCGCCGGACGACCTTTCGGGCGGCGGCCCGATGCGCAGTGGCTTGAGCCTCGTCGACATTCTCACCAGTCAGTATGCGAGCATCGCGGTGCTCGCCGCGCTCAATCACCGCGACCGGCATCCGGATAAGCAGGGGCAGTACATCGACGTCGCATTGCTCGACTCCATGGTTGCCGCGCTGAGCCACCGCGGCATGCAGTATTTGATCTCCGGCAAGGCGTCCCCGCGACGCGGCAACGTGGGCGCCGGAGGCTCCCCCTCGGGAGCCTTCAAGTGCGCGGACGGGTTGATCGTGTTGACGGTGGGAAACGACTCGCAATGGCGACGATTCTGTTCTGCGATCGAGCGCCCGGAACTGGCTGCCGATCAGCGATTTACCACGGCCGTCAAGCGTATCGAGGAGAGAGAGCTGCTATCACCGACGCTCGAGGCCATGTTCTTGCAGCGCGATCGTGCTCATTGGCTGGCGCTTTTGGAGCGGGCGGACATCCCCTGTGGCCCAGTCAATGAGCTCGACGAGGTGTTTGCGGACACCCAGGTACGTCAGCGTGGCATGACCGTTCCGGTCTCGCACCCGCTGTCCGCTGCGCTGACCTTGATTGCCAATCCGATCCACTACTCCGCAACCCCTCTCGAGCGTTATCAGGCACCGCCGACTCTCGGTGAGCATACCGAGTCGGTGCTGAGAGGCTTGCTGGGCATGAGCCAGTCGGAGCTTTCCGCTTTGAGAGCCGCGCGAGTGATATGACGAATCGCGGCGGCCCCTACGGCGCTGGCGCGGGTGCTCCGCAAGTGACCCGCACCGTACCGACCTCTCCGGTCACCGTGCCGGCTCCGTCAGTGACCCGACAGTTTCCTCCGCTTGGCTGAGCTTGAATGCTCACCGCATAAGAACTGCCATCGGCGAGCGCGTTCGGCATCGAGAATTGCCGGGCATTGGCCGAGACCGACAGGGTTGCCGTACCATCGGTCAGTACCAGGCCGGACGTAGTCAACCCGGAAATGGCCCCTCCCAACGTGTAGCTCGTTGAGGAGCATGTCACCCCGACTTGGGTCACCGCACTGGCAGGCATGGTGCCCGTGCCGCCGCTGACGGTGCAGGTCAATCCGGCCGGCTGCGTCTTGACGCGCACCGTGTAGGGGCTGCCGCGCGCAACCGGCTCGGGCATCGTGAAATCGGTCGCGTTCGCCGGTACACGGGAGGTGTTATCGCCGTCGCTCAGCACGAGGCCCGCGGCGGCGAGCCCGACGACTGTTCCACCGAGGCTGTAGGCCTCTTCTGAACAGACAATCGAGACATTGGTGACATCATGGTTCGGCATCGTCCCGGGGCCGTTGTTCGCGGAACAGGTCTTGCCGGTCGGTTGAGACTTCACGTGCACCGCATAGGGGCTGCCCGGCGACTGCGGTGCGTCGAGCATGAAGCTTGTGGCGCTCGCCGGCACCGCGTACGAGTCCGTACCGTTGACGAGGACCAGGCCGGTCGCGCTCCCGAGGCCTGCGATGGTGCCGCCCACCGTGAGCGGCTTATCGGTGCATGTCACAGCTATGTTCGTGACGGCCGCCGCCGCCACGGTGCCCGTGCCACCGGTCACATCGCAGGTGAGGCCGGTTGGTTGCGTGGCCACGGTAACTGCATAGGAGCTGCCATACGCAATCCCCGTGGGCAGAGTGAAGGAGGTGGCGCCGGCGGGGACGATGAGCTTGTCGCTGCCGTCCGCCAGCACCAGCCCGGAGGCGGTCAGTCCGTTGATCGTACCGCCGACATTGAAGGTACGATCCGAGCAGGTGACCACCACATTGGAGATATTGGCCGTGCTGGCCGTGCCCGTGCCGTTGGTGACGGTGCAGACCTGTCCCGCAGGCTGAATTGGCACGGTGACGTCATACACGATCTCATCGGAGAGTACCGGGCCGAAGGTGAAAGTCGTCGCTCCGGAGCTGATGTCGAGGTTCACCCCGTTGCTGGCCAGCGCAAGACCGCTGCTGGTCAAGCCGCTCACGGTACCCGACAACGTCAGCGACTGATCGCTCGAGCCGCCGCATCCCACCAGCGAGAGCAGGCTCGCTGCAATCGCGCTCCGCGCTGAAACTCCCATGAAGGACGAACCGTGTACTTGTCGGTGCACTTGCATTACTTCCTGACTTTCAAAATTAAGAGGATTAAACGGCCTATGCCAGCGTGCGATGGTGGCACAAAAGGGGGTCTTGAATGGCGCAAACCCCGAAATTTAAGGTTCGGCCGGCCAGCCGGGCCGCCAGCGTACGCATGACGCCCGGCCGCTGGGTGGCGCAGCGGCGCACCCATTTCCATCATCAGGAATTGGATGGGCCGCCGATCGCAAGACTGGGTGAGCTGCACCGCTCGGTTCGCCAACGAACAGAACCCGTCCACGCCCTGAGGTAGGCTCTTTGCACGTAGTCTGCGCGAAGGGACCCATGGCAGTTCACGTGTTGTTGATCCAAGCCGATGTTCACGGCGCCGGTGCAGTGCGTGATGCGCTGTCGCGACACAAGCAGTACGAGATCGAATGGGTGCAAACCTGCGCTCTCGGGCTGGAGCGACTGCGTGCCGGGGGCCGGCAATCCCAAACTGAGTTGGATGCCATCGCGGTCATTCTCGTTGACCTTTCTGTGCCCGATGGGAGAGGCATGGACATTGTCGACCGGCTTCACGCCGCCTCGCCGGCGGTTCCCATCGTCATTTTGAGTTCCGCTCAAGACGAGGTGGTGGCGGAGGCGGCACTGCAGCGCGGCGCGCAAGATTTTATCTTGAAAGAACACGTGGACGATTATGTACTGCCAAAGACATTGGCAGGTGTCATCGATCGAGCCGGTGTTGCCGATGCCCTGTTCAACGAGCGAGAGCGCGCGCAAATAACCCTCAATTCCATCGGCGATGCTGTGATTTGCACGGATATCACCGGAAGTGTGTCGTATCTCAATCTGGTCGCGCAGCGGCTGACTGGCTGGACCGCGGCAGAGGCGGTCGGCCAACCTTTCGAGTCGGTGGTCCGGATCATCGATTGCGCAACCGGGGCGGCCGTGCTGAATCCGATGAAGGCGGCTGCCCTTCATGACACAACCATTGCGCTTCCAAGCGCTTGTATATTGGTGAGACGCAACGGCGAAGAGCTCCCAATCGAGGATTCTTCAGCGCCGATTCATGATCGGCGCGGCGCCGTCGTGGGTGCTGTCATGGTGTTTCACGATGTCAGCAGCACCCGAGCGCTCACCAATCGATTGGCCTATCTCGCGCAGCACGACAGCCTGACGGATTTGCCGAACAGATTGCTTTTGAATGACCTGTTCACACAGGCCTTGCTGTCGGCGAAGCGGCACAACACGGTGCTCGCTGTGCTGTATCTGGATCTTGACCGGTTCAAATATATCAATGATTCGATGGGCCATTCGGTGGGTGATCGGCTGTTGCAGGTGGTCGCCAAGCGGCTGATCGAATGCGTGCGGGCGTCCGATACTGTATGCCGTCTTGGCGGCGACGAGTTCGTGATTGTCTTATCGGAGGTGGCGCATGCCGAGCATGCCGCCATATGCGCGGAAAAGATTTTGAAAAGCCTGCGGGTCCCAAGCATCATCGACGGACAGGAAATTCATATATCTTCAAGCATCGGTATCGCCGTTTTCCCCGGTGACGGCACCAACGTGGAAGGCCTGCTGAAGAATGCGGATTGTGCGATGTACGAGGCCAAAGGCCTGGGCCGGGACAATTATCAATTTTACCGGCTCGAGCTCAACTCGGGTGCCAACGAGCGCCAGTTGCTCGAGACGGGCCTGCGGTACGCGATCGCGCGGCGCGAATTCGAATTGCATTATCAACCGATAGTAAATCTGTCCAACGGCGGCTGTTCCGGTGTCGAGGCGCTGCTGCGATGGAATCACGCGACTCGTGGGCTGCTCCTGCCGTCCGAGTTCATTGGCATTGCGGAGGAATCGAGATTGATCGTCCCGATCGGTCGGTGGGTGCTGCGTGAGGCCTGCCGGCAGGCCCAGGCATGGCAGCAAGTACGGACCACGCGGTTGAGGCTTTGCGTCAATGTGTCAGCGGTTGAGTTGCGGTCGAAGGAATTCGTCACGGGCGTAGCCGCGATCTTGGCGCAGACCGGCTTTGATCCGAGATCTCTCGAGTTGGAGCTTACGGAAACATTCCTCATGCAGGAGTCGACGTCGACCGACATCGTTCTGCAGGCTTTGAAGCAACTCGGCGTCAAGCTTGCGTTGGACGATTTTGGGACCGGGTATTCCAGCTTGAGCTACATGCGGCGCTTCCCGGTCGATACCCTGAAAGTGGATAGGTCGTTCGTGCGCGACCTCATCACGGACACCGCAGACGCCGGAGTCGTCAGCGCAGTCGTCCAAATGGGCAAGAGCTTGAATATGCGGGTTGTGGCCGAAGGGGTCGAGACTGAAGATCAGGCACGGGTTCTGCGGGAAATGGCCTGTGGCGAGGCGCAAGGTTATTACTTCGGTCGTCCGATGAACGCCACTGATTCTTCTGCCTTGATGCAGCGCAGAAAATACCAACTGACCGTATGAGACTTCTACTGTGCATAACGGCCGCGGGGAATTTCCTCAATACACGCCCATGAAATCACGCTTGCCGATGGTTAGCCCGTTGTGGCGCAAAATCGCGTAGGCGGTGGTGACATGAAAGAGAAATTGCGGCAAGCCGTAGTTGGCCAGATAGGCCTGGCCACTCAGTTTCTTTTCTTTAGGCGTACCCGGGCGCAGTACGATTTCGTGCGTTTCGCTACCTTCAAATTTGGCAGAGTTCACGCTATCAAGAAATTCAATTGTCTGGGCCAGTAGTCCGTCGAGATCGGCAAAGCTCGTCTCCTTGTCTTCATAGATGGGAACATCAACACCCGACAGGCGCGCCGAAATCCCGCGCGCAAAATCGGTGGCAATTTGCACCTGTTTGGTCAGCGGAAACATGTTCGGATACAGACGTGCCTGTAAAAACGCGTCTGGCTCTATTGAGTTGGCGACAGCATGTGCATTGGCCTGAGTCAGAATGGCTTTCAAAGCCGTCAGCAATTGTTTAAAAACGGGAACTGAGTTCGTATACATAAGGCTGGTCATGGTCGTTTCTCGGTTGGTTTGTCAGGTGACGTTATTCAAATACGCGCTATGACCAATTAACGTTTACCGAGCAAGTCCCAGCGCAACTCGGGGCTGGCCGTCAAAATGGACATGTATGCGTTTATCGCTCGTGCAGCCTACCGCAACCCGGGAACGGCAGCTTCAGGAATGTTCAGTCAGGGCGGCTACCGTCCGCACTTGGCCTCCTGCATTCAGTCGGGGCCGTCCGCTTTTGAGCGGGAAGAAAAGCAATCACTGCCGATAACCTAACGAGCTATTTCTTCTCCGGTTCATAATGTGCCCATCGCCCTGCAACGCACGCATAGAAATCTTGACCCCAACTTACATGATTGCGGACGCCGAACATGACGCGCGGCTCGCGCACGGTCAGTCGCTCACCGGTGTTTAGCATCACGAAGTCGTGCGGAATCATCGGCTCGGCTTCAGCCGACTCCGGGCGAACTGTCCTATTGCCTGTGGTTGTTGATCAAAGGGGTCGAGGTCCGCAAGTGGAATGAACCAACGTGCGAGCTGCAGGTTGGCGGTGGCATTGGCTGAGTGTTACTGCGGTCGCTCAGTTGCAAACCCGGCGAGGCACCAGGTAGGTGACCCCGGTGAAGGCATTGACGAACGGGACCGACACGATGGTGCAGGTCGGCACATACACCGGCGCAACGACCACCGGAACCGTCATTACCGGCGCCACCGCCACCGGAGCAACCACCGCAACCGGGGCGGCAACCACGGGCGCGAACAGGACGCGGGAGCGGACCACGAACACGGCGGCATTGGCGCTGCTCATGGCGGCGGCGGCGAGAGCGGTGAATGCCAGGGTGCGAATCGCGAAGCTCTTGACGGAAGTGGTCATGGTCGTCTCCAGATCTAGGTAGTGGGCTGCTTTGGTGCGGCCATTGGCACCGCTCTTACCTACCTAACGACGTTGCTCGACGGCTTGGTGGAAAATAAATCTTGGGGAGCCGAAGTCCCGCTCTCACTGGGCGCGGAGCCTGCGTGATTGACCTGGAATCCGTCCGTTACTCGACCGTCACGCTCTTCGCCAGATTCCGCGGCTGATCGACGTCGGTGCCCTTGAGCACCGCGACGTGATAGGCAAGCAGCTGCATGGGTACCGCGAACACCACCGGCGCCTGCAGGACGCTTGCCGACGCGGGCATCTGGATCACCGTCACCCCCTCGTCGCTATGCATGTTGGCCTGCGGGTCGGCGAACACGTAGAGCTGGCCGCCGCGGGCGCGCACTTCGTGCAGGTTCGATTTCAGCTTCTCCAGAAGCTCGTTGTTCGGCGCCACCGTGATCACCGGCATGTTCTCGTCGACCAACGCTAGCGGTCCATGCTTGAGCTCGGCGGCCGCATAAGCTTCGGCGTGGATGTAGGAGATCTCCTTGAGCTTCAGCGCTCCTTCCATGGCGATGGCGTGGAGCGGTCCGCGCCCGAGGAAAAGGGCGTGCTGTTTGTCCGCAAAGACCTCGGCCAGGGCGCGAATCTGTTCATCCAGCGCGAGTGTCTTCTCGACCAATCTCGGTAATTGCAGCAATTGCACCATCAATTCGCGCTCGAGTTCGGCTCCGTTGGCTCGATTCTTTGCGAGGGCGACGATCAACAGGCCAAGCGCTGTCAGTTGCGTGGTGAAGGCTTTGGTCGAGGCAACGCCGATTTCCGGTCCGGCGCGCGTCAGGAGGACCAGCTCGGAGTCGCGCACCATGGAGCTCTCGGCAACGTTGCAGATGGTGAGCGTCGATAAATAGCCGGCGCGCTTCGCGTTACGCAATGCCGCCAGCGTATCGGCGGTCTCGCCCGACTGAGAGAGGGTGACGAACAGCGTATCGGGTAGCACGACGGGATCGCGGTAGCGGTATTCGCTCGCGATCTCCACGCGGGCGGGAATGCGGCAGATCTGCTCCAGGAAATAGGCGGCCACGCGTCCGGCGTGATAGCTCGTGCCGCACGCGGCGATGTGCACTGCCTTTACCCGCTTGAACACGCTCGCGGCGGCCGGCCCGAATGCGGCCTCCAGCAATCGCGCTCCCGATACACGCTCTTCCAAGGTCTGCGCAATGGCGCGTGGCTGCTCGTGGATCTCCTTGAGCATGAAATGCCGGTACTGGCCTCGCTCCACGGCGTCGGCCGGCAATTCACTTTCCAAAACCGAACGCGTTACCGGCTTTCCCGCCGAGTCGATGATGGTGACCGACTTGCGCCGGATCTCGGCGATGTCTCCTTCTTCCAGAAACATGAATCGCCGCGTGACGGGTAGGAGGGCGGCCACGTCCGACGCCACGAAGTTCTCGTCGATGCCGAGGCCCACGACCACCGGACAACCCTCGCGGGCCAGCACGATGGCGTCTGGATCGGCCTCCGAGATGACGGCCAGCGCGTAGGCACCGTCCAACTCGGCGACCGTCTTGCGCACCGCCTCGAACAGGCTCGAGGAGCTGGTCGAGTGATGATGGATGCGATGGGCGATGACTTCGGTGTCGGTCTCGGAGGTGAACTCGTACCCGAGATTGATCAGCCCGGCGCGCAGCGCCTCGTGGTTCTCGATGATGCCGTTGTGTACGACGGCAATGCCGTCTCGCGAGATGTGCGGATGGGCGTTGCGCGTGGTCGGCAAGCCGTGAGTCGCCCACCGGGTGTGTGCGATGCCGACGTGTCCCGCGAGCGGTTCTGAGTCCAACGAGTCCTGCAGAACTTTCACCTTCCCGAGGGCGCGACGGCGCTCCAATCGGTCATCGGCACCCAGCACCGCGATGCCCGCGGAGTCGTAACCCCGATATTCCAAGCGTCTCAAACCCTCCATGAGAATGGGCACGCCGTTGCGCTCCGCGACCACACCGACGATTCCGCACATAGGGGTTGGGCTCCGCCCGAGATTAGAAGGGTGCTTAGTTTGCCCCAGCGCGCCACGAAATTCAGGCACACCCCTCGCCAAATAAGCACTATTAGTGATTGGCCTGTATTATTTGATTAACGATATTAGTAAATATATAGTACAGGTAAATGGACGATAGCGACGCCAAAAAGTTTCAAAAGGACCTAAATGGGGGCCTGGTGAGCCTGGTATTGCTCGCCGTGCTCGATCGCAGCGCAGAGGATCTTTATGGATACGAAATCGCCAAGCGTTTGGCGAGTGCGCATGACGGCGCGCCCATCTTCAAGGAAGGGACCATTTATCCCGTTTTACGGGCGCTGTCCGCAGGGGGCCTTCTAACCAGCCGGATCGTTCCCTCCTATTCGGGGCCGCCCCGCAGGTACTACCGGATCACCGAGCAGGGCCGCGCAGTCCTCGCCGCATGGAAAACCATCTGGCAGAGCACACGCGGCTTCGTCGACCGCTTCATCGAATGAGGATCGCATCATGAACCGCAGCGCGCCGCGCTCCATCGATCAGTACCTCCGACAGCTCCGGGAACACTTGGCCGGGGAAGATCCGGCGTTGATCCAGGACGCGCGGTATGACGCCGAGGAATATCTGCGTGCCGAAGTTGCCGCGCATCCCGAAAAAGCCGAGGCAGACATCCTGGAGATCATCGCCTCCACATACGGCGCGCCGGACGAAGTGGCCGCTGCTTACAGGGACACCGAATTCAAGGTGAAAGCTGCCATGACCACCCCGGTGCACACCGGAAGGATTTTGGTCCCGGGTTGCCGGCATGTTGACGGACCGGCGAACCGGGTCGACGCTGCTTTATCTGTTCTTGATGTTGCCGTTGGGAATCGCGTACTTCGTCATCGCCGTCGGCGGGCTCTCGATCAGTATCTCGCTGATCTTCTCGCCGCTCGTCGGCGTGGTCCAGCGACTGGGATTTCTAGCTGGAGTCGATCACGTGCACGTGCACGTCAGCCCGCAGTGGCTGGGCACAACCTGGGCGCTGCCCTTCCTGTTCGTTGCCGGCGTGCTGCTGCTCACCCTGTTGATGCACGTCTTTCGCGGGACGGGGCAATTGCATGCACGGTACGCGAAGGCACTATTGGTGGCGCGACCGTAGCGGGAGACCTTGGCGCGACGCGGCAGGGAGCCGTGATTTCGGGTGGTCAAAAAGCCGCCTATGGCTGAGGCGACGCCGGGAGCTAGCGGCAAGTTCGCATTCGAGTAAGTAGCCACGTTGGCGCTGCGATCGTCCGAGGTTACGGATTTGAGCACATGGGACCCCGCGCGTCACGCGAGCTTGCGCCAATAAGCGGTAAGGGGCTGCCGAAATTCCAGCGGCGCTGTTGCCGTCGCGATCCGTGGGGCCGGACCCGGGAATGATGAGGACCACGGGTCCACCCCCGGCGGAAGGCGAAAGCATGGTGCCCTTTAGCGGGCCCAACGGGCCTGGTGCCTCGACAGCCGTCTCGGCGGGAGCCGCGCCAAAAGACACGGCGTCTGCAAAGCCCCAGATCACTATTGCCAGAAGATGTTTGACGCGATGCATAGGCCTCATCGTGAACCGCTTTGACCGCCGCCCGATGCCTAATGTAACGTCATTCAACACTGATAATCCTTCTCCAGGCGAGCCATGAACACGACCATTGCGCCCATCTTCAGTCCCGCCTTCATCGGGAATCCCTATCCGACTTACCGACATCATCTGGAAGGGCCCGCCGTGCAGCTCCTCGATCCGGCCCGCGGTTTCTGGGGCGTCTTTCGTCATTTGCATTGTTTGACGATGTTCCGCGACCCGCGGCTCTCTTCCGTACGCCCTGCAAGCGCCATCGTCAGAGCTCCTGACGATCATCGTGCAGGATCTCGCGTATCCGCTGCCGGTCACGGCGATCTCGGATCTGCTCGGGGTGCCTGAATCTGAGCATGGTCGCTGCGTCGAGCTCACCAACGTAGTGTCCGTATGGTTTGCAAGTGTCGTCAGGACTCCGGAGACGGCTCGGCCCGCACAGGCCGCCATCCTCGAGCTCGTCGAAATCTTCAAGGGCGTGATTGCGGCCCGCAAGAGTAATGCTGAAGGCCTGCTCGGTCTTTTGGTCGAGCTTGGGTCCGCAGAGTCCGGCCTCGGCTGGGACGAGATTTACGCGCAGTGCGTCATGTTGCTCTTCGGTGGACACGAAACGACGCGTCACTGGATCGGCAACAGCGTGCACACCTTCCTGAGTCATCCCGAATCATTCGATGCCGTCCGAAGCAACCCCGAGCTGTTACGCGCTGCGATGGAGGAGGTCCTGCGCTACGAAAGCCCGGTGCAGATGTTCGGGCGCGGCGTGATCGCCGACATCGAACTGGACGGCACGCGTGTCCCCAAGGGCAGTACGCTACTGCTGGTGATTGCGGCAGCTCACCGCGACGCGGAGCAGTATGCGGATCCTGATCGATTCGACATCCACCGGGCGCACAATCGCCATCTCGCATTCGGCGGCGACGCGCACGTCTGCCTTGGAAGCACTCTGGCGCGCTTGGAGGGACACATCGCACTGCGAGAGCTCACTCGACGCTTTCCGCGCTTACAGCCGGACGGACCCGGCTCCCAGTGGAGTCCGCTGGTTGGCTTCAGGGGACTGGGTGAATTGCGCGTGAGCCTTTGATGGATTCAATTCCGCACCGAGACGGGGCCGTTGACAGCAACAGCCGGAGCAAGGATGCCCAGTGGCGGCCTAGTCTGGATACGCTGCCACGTGCGCCTCCGCGACTGCTTCCTCGAGCGGGCGCCCGACGCGATAGCCGTCGAGATTGTGCGGTCGCTCGACACCCGGCTGCAGCCGCGGACAAGCTTCGGGCGCTCCGATGACGGTACGCACAGGTAAACGCTCGGCGTAAATAGGCAACGCGTAATCCTCGTCATCGTCGGCGACACCCTTGGCGCGTATCTTCGCCGACGCCCGCTCGATGTCCATCATGACCACGGTCGTCGCATTGATTTCCTTCTCCGTGCTCGCGCGCAGCTGCGCGGTCCGGCCCGGGAAGAAGCGGTCCACCATCATGAGGAGCGCCCGTCGTTTCTCCTCCGGATCCTCGACCAATCGGGCGTGTCCGAAGGCCATCACCGAGCGATAGTCCGCGGAGTGATTGAAGCCGCAGCGCGCCAGGACGAGAGAATCGAGGTGTGTCACCGTGAGGCATGTCGGCTCGCCTTCGGAAAGATTGCGCAACATCCGGCTCGAATTGCTGCCATGCCAATACAGACGGCTACCCTCGCGCCAGAACAGCGTGGGTGTGCAGTAGGGATTCCCATCCACGACGTAGGAAACATGGCACATGGCCGCAGCGTCCAGCACCGCGTGAACGGTCGTGTGGTCGTAGAAGCCGCGGTCGGGCCGCCGCTTCACCCGGTTCACGCCATCGACGGGGTAACTGGTCGCTATCTTCTCCGACATTGCTGCACTCCTAGTTTGACAATCGCTCGTAGCGCTGAGTCTTGTAGCATGCCAAAGCGTCGGCACGATCCGTTAAGTTTACTGCTCCGTTGACACGGCCCTCGGCGAGACCTCGCCACATGGGCTAAAGTGCTGCCCAGGGAGGCGATGATAAGACCTCTCCAGGATAAACTGCCGGTGACTGAGCGCTCTCATTCGGTGTTTTTGAGCTACGCCTCACAGGATGCGGAGGGTGCGCAGAAGCTTTGCGCGGCGCTCCGTGCGCTGGGCATCGAGGTGTTTCTCGACCAGAGCGAGCTTCGCGGCGGGGACGTGTGGGATCAAAAGATCAGGCACGAAATCAATGACTGCGCGCTATTCATTCCCCTCATCTCGGCCAACACGGCCTCGCGGCATGAAGGCTATTTTCGCCTCGAGTGGGATCTTGCCGATCAGCGTACGCACAGGATGGCTCGCAACCGGGTTTTCATCGTGCCGGTCTGTCTGGACACCACTCCCGAGGCCGGCGCGGATGTTCCGGAGTCGTTTCGACGGGTGCAGTGGACGCGACTGCCCGGCGGCGACACGCCCGCAGCTTTTGTCGAACGAATCGGGCGCCTCCTGTCTCCTGAGCTTGCGCCCGCAAGCACCCCAGTCGATGCGCCGCCGGCTATCCGGGAGCCGGCGCGCGGCAGCTGGTCACCGAAGCCGCTGCTGCTCGCGATCGTTGCCGTCGTCGTCTGCGGGGCGCTGGCGTACGTGATGGTTGATCGGCTGGGGGCGTTTCGGCGCCCAGCCGCTTCAGCCCTGACCTCCGCTTCGCCGGCGAGTGTGCAGCAGCCTGCCCCTGCCGCCTTCACGCCACCACCGCACTCGATTGCGGTACTGCCGTTCGTGAACATGAGCGGGGACAAGGACCAGGAGTACTTCTCCGACGGGCTGACGGAGGAGCTGCTCAACTCTCTCGCCGCCATCAACGGGTTGCAGGTTGCGGCCCGCACCTCGGCGTTCTCGTTCAAAGGCAAAGATACTGACATCGGCACGATTGCCCGCAAACTGAACGTCGGTGCAATCCTCGAAGGGAGTGTCCGGCGCTCCGCGCACACCGTTCGTGTTACCGCGCAGTTGATCGACGCCGTTACGGGCTTTCACCTCTGGTCGAAGACGTATGACCGGGACCTGGGTGATGTGCTGAAGCTCCAGACGCAGATCGCGACCGCCGTGGCCGACGCACTCAAGGTGACACTCCTCGCCGACACCGCGACCAGGATCGAGCTGGGCGGGACGCGCAACCCCGCGGCGTTCGATGCCTATCTTCGCGCGACCAAAGCCGAGGACACGGGCGGAGCCAAAAACTATCTGAGCGCGACTGCCGCCTACACGGACGCCATCCAACTCGACCCGAACTACGCCCTCGCGTTCGCGGGACGATCGTTCGTCCAGTCCCTTTACGCAGGCCAGAACGCAGCGCGCCCGATGGTTCGCCAGTACTTCGACAAGGCGCTTGCCGATGCGCATCAGGCGATCGCGCTCGCGCCGAACCTGGCCGAAGGCCACTTGGCTCTCGGCTTTTACCTGGCAAACGGAGCCCTGGATTTCAAGCAGGCGCTCGAGGAGTTCGGGCGTGCCCGCGAACTCGGGCACGGCGCCGCGAATATCTTGAGAATCAGCGGTCTGTTCGCCGTCCTGACCGGGCGAACCGAAGCAGGTCTCGCTGACCTGCGGCGCGCTGTCACGCTCGACCCGCTGAGCCCACTCACTCATCACCTGCTCGGTTTCGGTTTGTATCTGGCGCACCGATATGAGGAAGCGCGTGCGGCGAACGCCCAAGCCATCAGCCTCGATCCCGATCTGTTGCGCGCCTATGAATTCCGCGGCTTGGCCGACTACCAGCTCGGTGATCTCGAGGACGCGCGCGTCACCTGCGAGGCGCGACCGAATTACTGGGGAACTCAGTGGTGTCTTGCCTTGACCTACCAGAAGCTGGAACGGCACGCCGATGCACAGGCTGCGGTTGCAAAAATCGAAGCGATGCAGGGCGATACCACGGCGTACCAATACTCGACGATATATGCGCAATGGGGCGACGCTGCAAAAGCGCTCGAATGGCTGGAAACTGCGGTGCGCCTGCGCGACCCGGGGCTGTCGCTTCTCCGCACGGACCCCCTCATGGATCCTCTTCGCAACGAGCCGCGCTATCAGGCGATCGAGGAGGACTTGAAGTTTCCCGAACTGAGTGCGGACGACGACTAGTGCCCGCCATCCTTGCGCTGCAGGAAGAATGTTTCCACCCGCTTCGCCGCATCGGGCGCCAACCCCTCGTTCTTGAACAGCTCCAGCCCATGCGCCTCGCGCAGGCTCAACCCATCGATGCCGATGAGCGAGCGCTTGTTGACCTGATTGGCGTACCAGGAGTTGGCGAGTATGTCATCCGCGAGCCGCGACAGTTCCTCATCGAAGCGCCCGTCGGGGAAGCAGAAATTGGCGAGATGCATGGCCATCGCCTCCGCTCCCGTGTAGCTCCTGCAGGTCAGCATCATCTCGCTCGCCTTTGCTCTGCCGATGCGATGCGGCAGCCTCAACGAAAGCCCCCACACCGGCGTGAGCCCCCAGCGCGCGTAGACGTCGGAGAATCGCGCGGACTCCGCGGCGACGATCAGGTCCGCGGCCAGCGCGAGCTCGAGCGCACCTGTGGAGCAATGCCCCTGCACCGCGGAGATGACCGGCTGCGGCAGATCGGAGAGCTTCTGGATGACCTCCGAATGAAAGTGCGGTTTGGCATGCGCGCGGACGTGCTCGAGCACCTCGTGCATGTCGTAGCCTGCGGAGAAACTGGACCCGGCGCCGCGCAGAATCACGAGACCGATGGTGCGGGTCTCCCGGGCGATCGCGTCGACGTGCTCCTCCAGATCTTCGAACAGGTCCTTGGACAGTGCGTTGAACTTATCCGGACGATTCAGCGTCAGGATCGCGGCGCCGTTCTTATTCTCCCGCAGGACCAGGTTGTTCATAATGAGGCTCCTCCCGTCGATTCCACCACCCGCCACCGAGCGACTGAAACAGTCCGACGGTGTCGGAAAATCGGTTGGCTTGCGCTTGGCTCACCGCCAATTCTGCCTGGGCGAGCGTCAGCTCCGCGTTGACTACAGCCACCGGGCTGATGGTGCCGAGCTGTCGCTGGCGCTGCGCCAGCTCCCAGGTGCGCCGCGCCGCGCGCTCCGCGTCGACGCTCGCGCGCAGCGCATCTGCATCCGCAGCCAGTGCCCGCAATGTATCCGCGACATTCTGACATGCGAGGATGACGGCGGCGCGATACTGCGCGCCGGCCTGATCCAGCACGGCGTCGGCGGCTCGTTTCTTGTGCAGCAGCGCACCGGCATCGAACAGCGTCTGAGTCAACGAGGCGCCGGCGTCCCAACATCCGGTGTA
>Ga0187863_10000077_pt1 | contig 84125 bp, 68 predicted proteins | sample June2016WEW_11_1_FD_132975 | JGI IMG/M metagenome (GOLD analysis project Ga0187863, IMG submission 132975) | Peatland microbial communities from SPRUCE experiment site at the Marcell Experimental Forest, Minnesota, USA - June2016WEW_11_10 | ecosystem: Environmental > Terrestrial > Soil >...
CAGCGGAGGCCCCGCCCGCGGAACATTAATGGTACGAAATAAAAACAAGTCCGTAAATGATTGATAATAAAAGAGATAATGGTGGAGGCGGCGGGAGTCGAACCCGCGTCCGAAAATGTTACTGGTCAAGAGACTACATGCTTATTCGCGTTCCTGCCCCTGGCGTTTGCCGCCATTGCTGGCGATTCCCCCGGGACGTTCGCGGCCCACGCTCAGAACGGACAAGAAACGCTAGCCGCTAGCCTGTGATCTTAACCTCTCCGCCCAGACGTAGTGGAGAAGAGCAGCCCTCTGTGTGACGTTCGCTCACCGCCCAAGGGCGAAGCGGTGGAGAACGGCTGCCTAATTAATTAGGCTGCGTATGCCATTTGTTGATTGGCAATTATCATTTTGCACGCGATTACGGGTGTGTGCACCCCGGCATGCCTCTTGGCCGCAAGCATCTCCGTCGAAGCCGTGACGCCCCCACTGGTGGGTTGGCCATTTTCAAAGAGCAAAGAGCAAAGTCCTCAGACCGCGTACTGATTTCTGAGCATTGGGGCGAGACAATTTTTTCGTTTTAATTGAGAAAAAGCCCTGGAATCAACCACTTACGGTCCTTCCTTTGCTGAGCTTGGCTCAAACAACAATTGTCTCTTAACAATTAGATGCTGCGGAGGAGTCGAAGTCAAGAAATTTTGGCTTGGCCTCCCGGGCGGGAAGCTCCGGGGGCGGCAATGAGCGAAATGGCGATTTCGCCGATCATTTTAACGACCGACGCTATCTTTTGACGGTCGATGCATGCATATGCAAGAATAGCATGCGTGCGAAAGAATGCGGTACCGGAAGCGAGCACGGGTTCGGACGCTGTTCGCCGCCACGCCTTCGAGAGATATATTTCAGCTGCGCGCCGCCGAAGAGAGAAGACCGTCGCGATCAATGTAGGCGAGGTACACCGGGCCCTAGCGCTCAACAACCGGGTGCCGCTGGTGTGCGCGGCGCTTGGGTCGAAGAAATTTTTAACGGAGTACGGTCTGCGCGTCGTGTCGAAAACCGGGCCACCATCCGGACAGAGCACCACCGTTACTTTTACTTACGAGATCGTCGGCAAAAAACAGGATGACGTTCAGTTGGCTCGCCTGGAAGCCTGGAATCGGCTCCGAGGATCGATGAAAGATATTTTCGCAGAACTGGGCGGAGGCGAGAACTATCTGCGCAACGAGCGCGCCAAGTTTTATGCTCCCGGGAAAGATCCCCTGAAAGACCTGTGAGCCGCATCTATTGGGACTCGATGCTCTTCATTTACTGGCTGGAAGGAAATCCCCAGTTTGGAAAGCGCGTGGGTGCGATCTGGTCGAGAATGCAAGAGCGGAATGATCAGCTTCTTACTGCAGCCTTGGCTTTTGGTGAAGTGTTCGCAGGCGCCTATCGACGCGGAGCCAATCAAGAACGAGTCCAAAAGGTAAGAGCGGGGCTGGAAATCGCCGTTTCGGAAGTGATTCCCTTTACGGGCGAAACCGCAGACCTATACGGGCGAATCAGAGGCGCGATGAAGATATCTTCCGCCGATGCCATTCACCTGGCCTGTGCGGCCAGCGCTGGCACAGATCTTTTTCTAACCAACGATAAGGATCTCGTCGGCAAGGTCATCCCCGGGATTCAGTTTATCGCCGGGCTGGACTCGAACATTCTTTGACCTCACAAGAACGGCCCTCCAAGGATAGACAAAGGCCTACAACGGGTCCTCCTTGTCCGCCGTACAAAGCCGCCAAGATACATCCAAGTTTTCCACACCCGGAACCACTGCAACTACTGTCGAAGCGCGCGCGTACCTGTTTACCTTGTTATTCGCATCGTTGTTGTTCGGGGGACACGCAATTTATGTTTCGCAAGACGACCTACGGCACCACGTTCAAGGACGTAAATTTTGTTCCGCTGCAATCCGCCACATTTTGCGTGCAGTGCGAATTGATCAGCACCAATCATAGGCCGTACTGTTTAGCCTGCGGCAACACCTCGCTGGTCAATCTCTCGCGCGTGCTGGGGGGCACGCTGCGCAATGTGCAGACCGCTCATCTCATCACCGACTCCGAACTCGACAGCCTGGTCCGCGACCTGCTGCGCACCGTTCCCGACCCGCAAGTATTGAGCGTGGCCGATCATCATGCGCGCATACCATCCACTGCGCTGCGCAGCCAGCTTCGCGTAGCCAATGCCGCGCATCCGGTCTCTGGATTTCGCGCGGTACATCCCGGAGAAGAAATCGATATTCACGCCGCGGAGTTAGATCTCGAACCGGCAATCAGCGCCATTACGGAGCGCGCCCAACACCTTACCGGAGCCACCGGGGCGGCGATCGCCTTGCGCGCCGGAGACGAAATTGTTTGCCGCGCCCGCGCTGGACGCACCGCTCCCGACCTCGGCGTGCGCCTGCAGACTGAATCCGGCATCTCCGCCGAGGCCGTGCGCACCGGCGAAGTCATGCTCTGCCACGACGCCGAGCGCAACCCGCGCGTCGACCTCGCCAGTTGCCGCCGCCTCGGAGTTCGATCCATCCTCGTCTCGCCCCTGCGCTACTACCGCCGCACCCTCGGTGTGTTTGAAGTGTTGTCCTCCTCGCCCAGCGCCTTCGGGGAGCGCGACGTCGCGACCATGCAATTGCTCTCCAGCATGATGGTAGCGGCCATATCGAGGATATCCAGCATCCACGAAGCCCAACGCTCCAGACTAGCCAGACAGTAGCGCCGCCGTCGCAGGAAGCTTGGCGCTTAAGACAGAGTCGGGCTGCGCTCGACGGACAGCCGAGGCTGGTTGTCGGCACATTTTTCATCTGCTTTTTTATCTGCCTGCGCCAAGGCCTTATGCCCCCTGTGCAGAAACCTGCAACTCCCCGCACTTCCCACTTTCTTCCTGCTTACTTTTCCTCGATCTGGGGTTAATATGTATGAGCGCAAAAGTGCATTCCGCGTGACCCATGGCTGCAACCGTCCAGGCCTCTCGATTCGCTCCACCGAACCATCGCCGCCGGGTTCGCCACAAGATTCACGCGCCCGCCTACGCCACTTTCATCGCCACTTCTAAAGGCGAGATGCTCGACCTCTATGAGATTGTCGACATCAGCGAAGTCGGGGTGGCAATCCAATGTGCGACTTCGTCGGCGCTGCAGCCAGAACAGCGCGTCGATCTATGCCTCGATTTAGCCGAGGCCAGCGGATCGATCTACGTCACGGCTCACGTGGTCTGGTCTGACGCCTCCGGACGCACGGGCTTCAGCCTCCCCGCTCTTCCCGATTCTTTGGTCCGCCGCCTGCGCGAGTGGCTTTTCTTGAATGCGATGGCTGCGGCAGCCAACGCCGCGGCTTTCGGAGTGGCCCCGGGGCCACCGGCGGAGGCCGCTCCCAAGCACTCGGAACCGATTCCCACCCGCACCGACCTGTTGACGGCAGCGGCGGCCGTGCAAAGCGAAGCCGATTCTCTGGGCGACAATCTGGTAGCGGTTCTGGCTTTGATCGCAGAGCGTTCGCAATCTTTGCTGCGCGCTTCGGGCGCGGCCATCGCCATGGTGGGGCAGGATGTCGAAACCATGATCTGCCGGGCCAGCGTGGGCGAGAGCGCTCCTCCCGAAGGCGCATCGCTGCAGGTCGGGGTCGGTTTTTCCGGCGAATGCGTCCGCACCGCAAAAACCTTGCGCTGCGACGATGCCGAAACCGACGACCGTGTGGATCCAGAAACCTGCCGCGCTTTGGGGATTCGATCCATCCTCGCCGTTCCCATCATCTCCGGCGATAAGTCGATCGGACTGCTGGAAGTTTTTTCGGAGAGGCCCCGCGCTTTTGCGGAGAACGAGAGCGCCGTGTTGCAGGCTTTCGCTGAGACCGTTCTCGCCGCGGTGCGCCGCGCCATCCAGGCCAATCAGCCCGCGGTCGCCGAACCACCACCTTTCTCTCCTCAAGGCAGCGTGCTTTTTGCCTCCGAAGTTTCCGAGGGAAAAAAATCTGCCAGGAGAAAAGAAGCCGAGCCGGGAAGTGATCGCAAACAGCCCGCGGTCGCCGACCCCAATAATTTTGCCGGCATTCGCCTGCCCCGGCTCCATCTCTGGTTATTAGTCGCCGCCGCTGCCACCATCTTCATGGTGCTAGGCTTCGCCAGCGCGCCTTGGATTCAGCCCTGGGTGCAGAAAAAGTTTCAAGGACGCCAGCGCATTAGCTCGGTGCTGGCTTCCTCACAAGTGCCCACGGAGACTTCTGCGGCGCTGAAGCCGGCCGCCGCTCAGCCATCCGTCGACTCGGCGAACTTCGAGCAACTGCAGCAACTGGCGCAGCAGGGAAATCCCGCGGCGGAAAACGCTCTGGGCCTGATCTATGCCCAAGGTGACGAAAAGCAAGCGGTGAAAAAAGATGAAACGGAAGCTTTCCGCTGGTTCACGAAGGCAGCCGAACAAAATTACGTGGGAGCCCAATCGAAACTCGGAGCGCTCTACTGGGGCGGCCGAGGCGTAACCGCCAGCCTGAATCAAGCTTACTTCTGGACCGTCCTGGCCCGCGCCGGCGGCGACCAGGGCAGTAAAACCTTGGCGCCAATCCTCGCCGCTCACATGACTCGCGCTCAGGCTGCCGCCATCGAACAGCAAGCCGAAATGTGGTATCAGCAGCACCAATCGCCGGCCGAGGCCCAGGCCGGCCACTAGATAACTTTCTTACTGTTCCAAACTATCTTGTCATTCTGAGCTAAGCGAAGAACCTCTCGCTTTCGTGCCCTGGCGTTAGAATGATGAAGGTCCCCCGTGCCCACCCTCCGCATCATCCTCGACGAGCGCGTTCGCGAAGCGGACCCGGCCCTCTACGAGAAACTGGAAAACGATCGCCTGCGCTGCTTCGCTTGCGGACACTGCTGCCCCATCCCCGAAGGCCAGCCCGGAGTCTGCAAAGTCCGCTTCAACCGCGGCGGCAAGCTCTACGTTCCCTGGGGATACACCGCCGGAACGCAATGCGATCCCGTGGAAAAAAAACCATTTTTCCACGCCTACCCCGGCGCGCTCGCCTACAGCTTCGGCATGCTGGGATGCGACCTGCACTGCGCCTACTGCCAAAACTGGGTCACCTCGCAAGCGTTGCGCGACCCCAGCGCGGTAGCGCCGCCGCACCCAGCCTCGCCCGAACGTCTAGTAAGTGATGCGCTCGCGCAAGGCGCGAAAATTCTGGTCAGCACCTACAATGAACCGCTGATCACCAGCGAGTGGGCCGTAGCCGTCTTCAAAGAAGCCAAAGCCGGCGGACTCGTCAACGGCTTCGTCTCCAACGGCAACGGCACGCCGCAAGTTTTAGAATTTCTGCGCCCCTGGCTCGATCTCTACAAAGTGGATCTAAAAAGCTTCGATGACCGTCACTATCACGAGCTCGGCGGACGCATCGGCCCCATCCTCGAAAGCATCCGCCATATCCATGAAATGGGTCTGTGGCTGGAAATCGTGACGCTGTTGATCCCTGGCTTCAACGATTCGGAAGAGGAACTCTGCCGTCTAACAGAATTTTTAGCCCTCATCTCTTGTGATATCCCCTGGCACGTAACCGCCTTCCACGGCGAGTACAAAATGACGAGCCCGCGCGATACGCGCCCCGAGGACCTGCTGCGAGCCGCCGAAATCGGCCGCCAGTCCGGTCTGCGCTTCATCTACGCCGGCAATCTCCCCGGCCAAGTCGACCACTGGGAAGATACGCGCTGTCCGCATTGCGGCGAGACCCTGATCGAACGCCATGGCTACCTGATAAAAAACTACCGTCTAAGCCCCGAAGGTGATTGTCCAAAGTGCAACACCAAAATCCCTGGCCGCTGGGCGCCGAAGTTCGAAGGCCAAATCGCCTCCCGGCCATTCTCTCCGCGCAACAGTTCACTCCTGTTCACAATCCGGGAACAGTGAAGTTCACTCTGAGATCGTTTCCATCTACCCTGCGTCCCACGCGCTCGATTGCGCAAAAAGGGTTACAATCCAAAATTGTTCGATCTGACCTTGCCAAACAAATTCATCCTCGCCGCCTGCGCCGCATGCGTCATCCTGCTCTCCTCTTGCTCCCCGCGCGACTTCCTGACCCGGCGTCTCGCCGCCGATCTCATCGCCACCTCGCGCACCTTCCGCACGCCGCAAATTTTTCAAATGACCACCGGAATCATTTCCAACAAAGACTACCTCTCCTCCGAATATCTGCAACTCCAGCATCATGGATGGATCACCGCCAATCGCGCCAACTGTCCCGCCGACATCGCCCCATCTCCGTGCTGGGAAGTCGCGTTAACCCCCGCCGGAGTCGATACCTTCCACGGTCTAATCGCTGCGGCCGATGCCGACAAATCCTCCCTCCGCATTCCCGCCGCTAGACGCGAGTTGATCGCGGTCACCGGCATCAGCAAAATGGGGCGGGTCGCCGACGTCGAGTTTACCTGGCATTGGATCCCTCTGAACGAAGTGGGCGCGACTCTCTATTCCGGCGAAGCCCGCTACAAATCTACCGTGGGTTTCCGCTCTTACGACGACGGTTGGCGTCTAGCCCCCAGCGCTCCACGCGCCAGTCAGCCTCTCGATGACGCACTGCGGGATGCCGAGCTAGCCCCATAATCCGAAGTGACCCTGAGTCATTTCATTCTGTTTTCCAAGTTGTCCCGACGGACTCGGCCATGTATAACCCTACTTCCTCCCGAGGGAACTCATGAACGTTGCCAAGCATTCTTCCGATAGACTCTCCGCAATCGAACGTTTCAACAAGATCTATTTCGCGGCCATCCTGATCTTTTTCTCCGCGTGTGAGGGGCTCGCCCAGAATAAGTCTAAGCTGACACTCGACGAATGCTTCAACTCCGTGAGCTACCCCAGCGTCACGCTCTCGCCCGATGGAAAATCCGTCGTAATCGGCACTGAGCGGGCCGACTGGGAGCAACAAATTTTTCGCAACGACCTCTGGCTCTACCGCGACGACGGCAAATCCGGCTCGCTGATCCAACTTACCCAATCCGGTCACGATACCGAGCCTAAGTGGTCGCCCGATGGCCGCTGGATCGCCTTCCTCTCCGAGCGCAAGGCTTCTCGGGAAAAGGACTCCGACTCGAGCGACGACAAGGACGACAAAGGCGACATCAGCCAGATCTATTTAATTTCTCCCACTGGCGGCGAAGCCGTGGCGATGACCCAGGGTCAGGAGGAAGTCCATGCCTTCTCCTGGTCCGCCGACTCGACGACGATCTACTACGCCACCCGCACTCCGTGGTCCAAGACCCAAAAAGACGACTACAAAAAGGAATGGAAGGATGTAGTCCAATATCGCACCGCCGAACGCGGCGACACCGTCTTCGCCCTCGACGTTGCGGCGACTCTCGCGGAACACCAGGCGGCTCCAGCAAAAACCGAAACCGAAGCCGAAAAAGAATCCGACTCTACTCCCGGCGCGCGCGCCATCGCAACCTCCACGCTTCGCGTCGACGACCTGATCACATCCCCCGACGGCAGCAAGTTAGCCTTCCCCACCAACGCCATCAACCAGCGCCAGGAAAAATTCGAAGACTCCGAGATCTACGTCCTGGAGCTAACAGGGAGGAGCAAGAACAGCGGCAAAGAAAAAGACCAAGTGGCAGCGGCCGCCAGCGACGAGAACAACTCGCCCCCGCAAGAACCCCGCCGCCTAACCCACAACCAGGCCCAGGAAACCAAACTCCACTGGGCGAGTGACAGTCGCCACATCTTTTTCACGGTCGAAGTCGGAGACGTCTCAGGCCCCTACCGCGATCTGCAGCCTCACCTCTACTGGGTCGACAGCGAGACGGGAACGGTTGAGCAGTGGGGCAAAGATTTCGGTGGCCCGGTCGAGAGCTACGGAACCTACGGTAACGGAGCGCTCGTAACCGCCCGCCTCGGCACCGAAGTTCAGATTTATGCCGCTTCCAAACCTCCCGCCTTGCTCGAAAGATTCAATGGCCTGCCCGGCACCTACGAAAATCTCTCCACCGGACTGCGCTCTCTCCGCGTCGCCTACGTCTACTCCTCTCTCACCCAACCCGCCGAGGTCTACCTCGCCGAAGGTCCGAATCGGTTGCGAAAAGAAGACTACGCCCGTCCCATTACCGCATTTAACGCGTTCCTCGCCGAGAAAACTCTGCCGCAGGGCAAGCCCTACCGCTGGAAGGCCGACGACGGCACCATGATCGAAGGCATGCTGATTTACCCTCCCGGCAAATTCGAGCAGAAGAATCTTCCCGTGTTCACTCTCATTCACGGCGGACCTGCCGACGCCGACGGCAATCATTTCGCCACCGACTGGTACCAGTGGTCCGCGCTCGCCGCCACCAACGGATGGCTGGTCTTCGAGCCCAACTACCGCGGCTCGACCGGATACGGCGATAGGTTTCTCATGCAGATCGTTCCGCAAATCGTCTCACGCCCCGGCAAAGATATTCTCGAAGGCGTGGACGCGCTAGTGAAAGACGGCATCGCCGATCCCGATCATCTCGCGGTCGGCGGCTACAGCTACGGCGGCTACATGACCAACTGGCTGATCACGCAAACTACGCGCTTCAAAGCCGCAGTCACCGGGGCGGGCGCCGTCGAACACGTCGGCAACTGGGGCAACGACGACACCACCTACGACGACGCTTACTTCCTCGGCGGGCGCCCCTGGGAGGCCCAGCAGCGCTATCACGACGAAGCCGCCATCTTTCAAATCGATAAAGTCCGCACGCCCACGCATATGGTCGCGGGCGCCGATGACGTCCGCGTGGCGGTGCTCGAAGATTATTTGCTGGAGCACGCTCTCTACTCCTTGGGCATTCCGAATGCGTTGCTCATCTTCCCCGGCGAAGGCCACGGGCTGGGAAAGAATCCGTGGCACGGCAAAATCAAAGTCCGCGAAGAGCTGAAGTGGCTGCAGAAATACGGCGGCGTTTCGGCAGGGAATTGATCGCAGGAGGTCGCGAACGCCGGTGCCCTGCTCTGGTCGCGGTCCATCATGTTTTGCAATGTCGATGCCCGCTCCGCTCGCCGCGCTTGCGGGACAGTCGAGGCGGCTGTCTCCACAGGATTGATGCCGGGCAAGCACTTGTGAGCAATCTTCACGACTCTTGGCACATTGATCACAACATTGCTTGCGCCTGGACTCTTCCTGCGCAGCTCTATCACGACCTCGCGAGACTTTTGGCTGAGAAGGATCGCATCGCGCCTCTTCCCGAAAGACTCGGCGACCTGCCGCGGCAGGCGGACAAAATTCCCTTCGCCACCAATGAAGCTCTTCGAGCACCGCACGTACGAGATCAAGTTGCAACTGGAAAACTTATGTCGATGATTATCTCGAGGGCTATCACCTGCCCAGCGTGCATCCGGGATGGAATCGCGATCTGGATTACAACGCCTACGTGGTTGAGCCGTACGCGCGTCACGCGCGGCCGTTCAGTCCCATACGCGGGGCGCAGCCCGGGGATACGACGCCGCGGGCTGCGCCGAAGCGCGCGAAAATCTTACGACCGACTATTTCTGGATTTTTCCCAACTGGATGCTGAACTGCTATCCCGGTAATGTTTTGTTTTGAATATCGTGCTACCTCTCGCAGCTGAGCGCCCGCTGGCGATCTTTGAGTGGCATTTGCCGGAGAAAGAGCGTGCGACAGCTGCTGCCAAAGCATCCGTGGAGTTCAGCGATCAACTTCAGATCGAAGATGTCGGTATCTGCGAGGTGGTGCAGAAGAACTTGCGCTCGTGCAGCTACTCCCGCGGAAGATTTAGCGTGAAGCAGGAAAAAGGAGTGCACGCGTTTCATCGCATGTGCGCGGAGGCGATGAAAAGCGGCTTTCGCGACTAGATTCTGGGTACCAAATTTAGGCACGAGGTACTGGGTGCTAGACACTTTCCGCTTTCACCAGCAGGCAGGTAATGTCGTCGTGCTGCGGCGTGTTGCCGACGAAGAGATCGAGATCGTTCATCAGGCGATCCAACAATTGTTTGGGAGTGCCCGAGGCTCCCGCCTGAATTGCATTCAGCAAGCGCGGCTCGTCGAAGTCCTCTTCTCGCGCGTTCACCGCTTCGACCACTCCATCGGTAAATACGACGAGCCAATCGCCGGGGGCGAGCGCGACGCTGGCCGAATCGTATTTTGCATCGGGCATGATGCCGAGCGGCAAGCCGCCGACATCGAGGCGCTCGATCAAGCCCGAACTGCGGCGCAGGATGGGATTGTTGTGTCCCGCATTGATATAGGTGAAGATGCGCCGCGCGGCGTCGTACTCGGCGAGGAAAGCGGTCGTGAAGCGCAGGCCGCCCTGGCTGTTAGAGCAGGCGTAGCGATTCATGTTCGCAACCAGTTCGGTCAAAGGCACCTGCGCGGTGGAGAGCGTTTTCAGGCTGGCTTGAAAAGTCGCCATCAGCATGGCCGCGGGAATGCTTTTGCCGGCGACGTCGGCGACCGCAAAGACGATGCGATTCTCTTCCTTGCTTTTGCCGGGGCGCGGGAATACGTCGTAGTAATCGCCGGCGACCGTGTTGGCTGGGCGCGTGGCGTAGGCCACGGAGATTCCGGGAATCTGCGGCGCGGCGCCCGGCAAGAGCCAGGTTTGGATTTCGCGCGCGATCTGCAAGTCGCGCTTCATCACGACGCGGTCGCCAATCTCCAGGATCAGGAGGATGAAGAGCAGAAGTCCTCCCCAGAAATGGAGGTCAAATTCTACGGCGTGAAGGACATTCTCGGAATCGTGATAGCTGAAGCCGCTGCTGGGGAAGACCAGCATGATGAGGGCGGCAAGCAACAACACGCGGCGCGCGGGAGAAAGTTTCTCGAGGATCGCCCAGAAAAATTCTTTGACGACATGCAGGCGATGGCCCCGGCGGGTTAGGCCTTCGGGAGTCTTGGCGGCCACATCGCTGGAATAGAGGCGGTAGCTGCTGCGGGCTTCGGTTTCGAATTGCGACCAGAGCTGGGTGATTTGCATGCCTTCGGTGACGCGCTGCCAGAACTGGTGCAGGCGCACTCCGAGCGGAACGCGCGGGGCGGGCACGGGTTGGGCCGGTGGGGAAGCGGTCGCCATCGGTCTCAGTATAGAGGAAGGGACGGGTGGTTAGAACAAGGCGAGCTGCTCATCGAAATCCCGCGCCAGCCATTTGTTTGCGTAACTTGGTTTCTCGCGCAGGTCCTTGTGAGCGATGCCATATTTCTGGCGGAAGCTGGCGACGAGTTGCGAGATGCGCTTGCCGTAAGAAGGAGGTAAGAAGGAGCGATCCCGATAGCGCTGGCGATAGTTCTCTATCAAGTGCGGGAAATGCTGATCGAGGAAGGGAAGAAAAACTGCCGCTGAGCAGGGCTTTAGAAATAGAGGACCGGCGAAGATATGCCGCGCTCCAGCGGCGGCTGCGGCTTGCACCAAGGATTCCAGATTTGCCGGCGAATCGGTGATGCCTGGCAAGACTGGCGAACAGCTTACGCCCACGGTTAGTCCTGCATTCGCTAATTGGCGCACCGCTTCCATGCGCAGGTCGGGACGCGGGGCGCGCGGCTCCAGGATGCGCGCGAGCTCGATATCCAACGTGGTGATGGTCATGTGGATCGAGAGCTGGTTGTGTTGAGAGACTGCGCGAAGAATTTCAGCGTCGCGCACGATCAGATTCGATTTCGTGACAATGCCCAGCTCGAAGCCGCGATGGCGGGCGAACTCTTCGAGAATGCCGCGGGTGATTTCGTAGCGGCGCTCGGCGGGTTGGTAGGGATCGGTGGCGGTGCCGAGGGCGAGGGCCTCACCTTTTTTAACTTTGCGCAATTCTTGCCGGAGCAGGTCCGCGGTGTGTTGCTTGACGTAGATTTTCTGCTCGAACTCGGCGCCGTCACGCATTTCCATGAATTCGTGGGTGTAGCGGGCGTAACAATATTTGCAACCGAACTCGCAGCCGCGGTAAGGGTTGATGGTCCAGGTGAAGGGAAGGCCGCGCTGGCTGGCGCAGCGGTTCAGTAGCGATTTTGCCGGGAGGGTGAAGTACTCGACCTGATGGCCTTCGCGGAGAGATTCGCCCGCGGCAGCCAGACGAGCTATGCCCACCAGTTGTGGCTTTTCGAGCAGCGGGAACAGAGGAGCGGCCATGCTTTATTCGCCTTTTGTTCGCTTATCATAATGTTGCGCGAACCGTCCTGTCAAGGCTCGACGCAGCGAAGGCAGCGAAGGGTCGAGCTGCGCTCAACGGACAGCCGAGGGCGGCTGTCCCCACATTCTTTCGGACGGTCGGGCGGTGGGCTAGGACGCCCGCCGGGAAGGCGACGCGACTGCTTCATCAATTAGCCGCGGGCTTTTCTGGCGGCTTTTCGAATTGCTTGGGATCGACCGCCGAGTTGAACTCGAGCGACGAGTATTCTGCCGTGCTTGAATCTTGGCCGTTTTGTTTGTTGTGGCGGACTAGCGGGACGTTCAGGCCGTTGACTGACTTCCAGTTGTCGAAATCGGTTTCGCCTTGGACCAGGCCGCCCTGACCTAGCGTGGGGTAGGTTTCTTTCAGGATGTGGCCGGTGTTGGGATCGACCCACCAGCGGATGGAGGCTCCGGCGGCGTTGACATCGACGATGCGGGCTTCGCCTTCGCCTACTTTTTCGCTGCCATCCGCACGGAAGAACATGTTGGGATCTTTCCAGTGCGAGGCGATGAAGATGGGATCGCGTTTGATTTGATCGAGGGTCTCAGCTCTCTGCGAGGCGGGAAAATCGCGGATGCCTTGGCCGGCGAGGGACACGAAGGCGGTCTCGGGCGTGACGACTATGCTCATGGCTCCGCCGGGCGTTTGCATCTGGGCGTGGAGATGATCGGGATAGACGATCACGGTTTCCATCTGCATGGGAAATTCGCCTTGCGGCGTTTTCTGCGTGAGCGTGAGTGCGGCCTTGACTGACTTGATGGAAGCGAGTTTGGCTTCGCCGCCCATGGCGGCTACAACTTTCGCTGCGAGAGCTTTTCCTTCTTCGTTCGACTTGGTGGGTTTTTCGCTTTTGTCTTCTTTTGCGCCGGGCGGAGGCGGGATCGAAATATCGATTTCCTTCACTGGTCCGAGCGAGGAGAGCGGCTTGTCGAACTCTTTGGTGTTTCCGACTACGAGGACCGCGAGTTGATCGCGATGCAAATATTTCGCCGCTACTCGATTCACATCGGCGGCGGTCACTTTCTTGACTTCGGCGGAGTATTTGTCGAGCCAGTCCAGGGGGTATCCGTAAAATTCGTAGGTCATGCGCTCGGAGAGAACTTTGTCGGGCGAATCGAGGCGGAAGATGAAGGCGTTGAGGATAGCGTCCTTGGCGTGCTGGATCTCTTCCTCGGTGATCGGCTTCTTGGTCAGGGCGTCGATATCTTCGTCGAGGGCCTGAATCGATTCGACGGTGCTCTGGCTCTTGGTGCCCATGCTGAATTGCAGCATGCCGGGATGGCCGAAGTTGGCTCCAATGCCTCCGCCCACATGGTAGGCGAGGCCGCGCCTGGTGCGAATGTCGTTGAACAGGCGCGAAGAGAAGCCTCCGCCAAAGGCTTCGTTGAAGACGCTGATGGCGTAGTAATCGGGGTTGCTGCGGGTGACGCCGAGCGCCACTAAATGAATGTTGCTCTGATTCACGTCTTCTTTGGGGATCAGGTAGTAGCCGGGTTTTGCGGGGTGGTATTGGATTTTGGCCTTGGGCAGATCGGGACCTTTCGGCCAGGAGTCGAAGGTGACCCGCAGGTTGGTTTCGATACTGGCCGTATCGAAATCGCCGCTTATCCCCAGGATGATGCGATTGGGTTGAATGTAGGTTTTGTGCCAGTCGATTAAATCCTGGCGCGTGATGGCGGCGATGGTCGCGTATTCCGGCTCGCGCGTATAAGGATTGTCAGCACCGTAGGCGAGTTTAGCCGCTTCGCGGCCGGCGATGCTGCCGATTGCGTCGTTGCGGCGGGAGATAGAATCGTCGGCTTGCTTCTGGGCCAGATCGAGTTTGTCGGCGCGGAATTCGGGATTGCGCAGCAGGTCGACGAAGATTTTGAAAACATCGTCGAAGTCAGCTTTTAGGCACGACAGGCTGATGCTGGTGGAATCGGGGCCGCCGCCGGTTTCGACCTTGGCGGCGCGCACTTCGAGATAATCGTCGAGTTGATCGCCGGTTTGAGTTTTGGTGCCGCCGGTGCGCCAGACTTCGCCGAAGAGATCTGCCAGGCCGATTTTTGCGGCGGGTTCGTCGCTCGATCCTCCGCGGATGCGCGCCGAAGCTTCGATCAGAGGAAGTTCGTGATCTTCCTGGAGAAAGATCACCATGCCATTATTCAGTTGGATACGTTTGGGCTGCGGCGGATGGAACTCGGGCAGCGCAGGGATAGGGACTTGCTTCCAACTGGTTGCCTGCGCTGTCGCTCTCGGCGACGGTAGGAACAGGGTTGCGAGGATCACTGCGAAAGCAATGCGGTTCGTTCTTACTATACACAGCTTCATTGCGCACCTCCCTGATCGGCCGCGCCTTGATGGGGCTGCTCGTCGTCATTTTGCCCCGCACCTTTTCCTGCCCCCTTGACAGTTTCGATTACGCCCACGGTGCGATTGGTGTCGTTGAAAGTTTCGTTGGCCACGCGGCGGATGTCAGCTTTGGTCACTTGGTCGATGCGGTCGACGGAGCGAAAGAGCTCGCGCCAGTCGCCGTAGCGCGTTTCGTAGGTCGCAAGATTGGTGGCCAGGCCTTCGTTGTCGTCGAGGCTGCGGATCAGGTTGGCTTTGGTGCGGGTCTTGATCATCTTTAATTCTTCGTCGCTGATGTCTTCTTTCTTCAGGCGCTCGATCTCAGCGTGGATTGCGTCCGCGACTTCCTGCGTGCTGTGGCCGGGGAGCGGGACAGCGAAAAAGGCGAAGAGGTGGGGATATTTGGTGCCGGGCAGGCCGCTAAATCCGGCGGAATAGGCGGCGATCTTTTTCTCGGTTACCAGGGCGCGATAGAGGCGCGAGGTACGGCCCTCGGACATTAGGTCGGTGATGGCGTCGTATACGGCGTTATCTTGGCTGCGAGAGTCGGGGCGATGATAGCCCTCGAGGTAGAGAGGCTGTGCCTTTTCCATGAGCACGACGCGGCGCTCGGAATTTTGCGGAGGCTCCGTGGTGGTGGTTTCGTCCGGCTTGTGGCTCGTGGGCAGGCGGCTGAAATATTTCTCTAGAAGGGGCATGGCCTGCGCGGCTTTTATATCTCCCGCGACCGCGACCACCATGTTGGCTGGGACATAATATTCGTCGAAGAAATGTTTGGCGTCGGTAGCGGAAAAAGAGTTTAGGTCGGACATCCAGCCCACGGTGGGTCGGTGATAAGGATGAGCCTCGAAGGCGGCGGCGTTGAACTGCTCGAGCAAGCGGCCGGTGGGACTGCTGTCGGTGCGCAGGCGACGCTCTTCGATTACGACATTGCGCTCCTTATAAAACTCGCGCAGCACGGGATGAAGAAAACGCTCGGATTCGAGGTAGGCCCAGAGTTCGAGGCGATTCGACGGGAACGAATAGTGATATGCAGTTTCATCGTAACTGGTGAAAGCGTTGAGGCCCTCGCCGCCGTTCTGCTCGACGATCTTGCCGAACTGGTTGGGGGCTACAAATTTGTCGGCGGCGGCGACGGCATCTTTCCAGGCCTTTTCCAGCTCTTTTATTTTGGCCTGGTCGCGGTTAACGCTTTTATCGCGCTCGGCGATGTAGGCGGCGTAGGCGGTTTCAACCCTCGCCAACGCCGGCTTTTCAGCGGGGTAGTCGATGGTGCCGATCTTGTCCGTGCCTTTGAAAGCCATATGCTCGAACATGTGGGCGAGGCCGGTTTTGTTCATGGGATCCTGCGCGGAGCCGGCGTCGACCATGGTAAAAAAAGAAAAGACTGGCGCCTCTGGACGCTCGCAGATTAGGAGAGTGAGGCCGTTGGAGAGCTTTTTGACCGTGATGCGCTTGTCGAAGGAGGCGAGGTCCTGGGCGGCGGCTAAGGCGGACAGGATGAGGAGAACAATCGCAGCTTTGAGTGCGCGTTGCATGTTTATCGGACCTCCGGATTGAACCGCGATGACTTGGACGGACATGCGGGGCAGAAGTTTGAAATTACGTGGCGAGTGGGGTGATTGTCAAACTTCGGGCCAAGCGCGGTCGCTACGATCCCGTGCCAACCTAGCGCCCCCGCCTTGGGCGCACAAATCGCGGATTGATGGCTGGTATCATACGTGAATGGCGAAGAAAAATGTCGATTCCGTGGCTGTTAAAATCGAGCACAAGCCTGTGGTTTAAGACGAAGTCCGGAGAGACCGTCTCGATTCGGCCCTCAAGACCTTCGAACTCGATGAGCCTGTGCGGCCGCGCGCGAAAGGAAATCGGCAAGCAATGAAGCGCATTTATCTCGATAGCAGTGTGCTGATTGCTTACTCCTCCCTGGATCAAGCCGAAAAACTGAAGAAAGCAATCGTCGAGAACGCCGTAGCGGTCTTTGCTCAGTTTAAGGATGCTCATCTTTGCACCTCGATGTGGGCCGTCACGGAGATGGTGAATATTCTCGTTTCCCGCAAAAAGATGGATCGCGGCGTGGTTGCAGAGACGGATAAGCGGGCTGAAGATCCAAATCATCGACGTCAGCCCCAAAAGAGATACGACTTTGCCGAGTTTTTCTATCACGTGAAGCAAGGGATTCTCACCACTCCGGCGTGGGAGACATGATCCATAGCGTCATCAGGAAGAACAACGGTATTGCCGATATATTGACCTTCGATGAGAAACACGATTTTAAGAAAATCCCCGATCTGACCGTGCATCACCCTCGTGATATCTGAATCTTGGAGCGGTAGTGCGTTCCTGAGCCTTGGCTCAATTCCGATACGCCTCGTTAAGTCAGCAAGAGTGCTGTAGGTAGAGCGCCGTATTTTGCGGTCGGCGTGTTTTCATGCACAATGGCGGGACACGTTTTCTATTCCACGCTGCGGGAGAAGACTATGGATTCGACGATTGAGGTGCAGGGAAAACAACTCAAGCTGTCGAATCTGGAAAAGGTTTTGTATCCCGCTACCGGATTCACCAAGCAGCAGGTGATCGATTATTACGTGCGCATTGCGCCGGCGATGGTGCCGCATCTGGCGGGGCGTCCGCTGACCCGGAAGCGTTATCCCGAGGGTGTGGACGAGGAGTTTTTTTACGAGAAAAATGCGCCGCAGCACCGACCCGATTGGGTGAAGACGGCTCCAATCTGGAGTGAGGGCAACCGGCGCACGGTGCACTACATTCTGGCGGACGATTTGGCTACGCTGGTGTGGCTGGCGAATCTGGCGGCAATTGAGTTGCACCCATCGCTCTCGCTGGCGAAGGACATCACTTGTCCTACGATGATGGTTTTCGATCTTGACCCCGGAGCGCCGGCGACGATTGTGCAGTGCTGCCAGGTGGGATTGTGGCTGCGCGAAATCTTCGAGCATTTTGGGTTGCGGAGTTTTCCGAAGACCTCGGGGTCGAAGGGGCTGCAGATTTACGTTCCGCTGAATACCCAGACCGGTTACGAATCGACCAAGCCGTTTGCCCATGCGCTGGCGCAGTTGCTGGAGCAGGAGCATCGCGAGCTGGTTGTGTCGGACATGAAGAAGACTCTGCGGACCGGGAAAGTGCTGGTGGATTGGAGCCAGAACGACGAGCACAAGACTACGGTCGCGGTGTACTCGTTGCGGGCGCGGGAGCGGCCTACGGTTTCGACGCCGGTGGCATGGGAGGAAGTGGAACGCGCGCTGAAGAAGAAAGATCCCGGCCTGTTGGTGTTTGAGGCCAAGCAGGCGGTGGCGCGTGTTGAGAAGATGGGAGATTTGTTCGCTCCGACGCTAAGCTTGAAGCAGCGTTTGCCGGATGTGAAGGGTCTCTCGGCTTCCGGCGAAGAAGCGGAGGCGCCGATCTCGATCGTCGCTCAAGCAGAGGACGATGGAATAGCCGTGCGAGGGCGGGCAGGGAAGAAGGCGGCCCCGCGAGCGGGCAAGGCGAGAGGGAAGAATTGAGTCAGAAGATTTAGTAATTTGGTAATTTAGTGCTTGGGTCATTTGGAATGCTCGCTGCAGGCAGTCGAGCTTTTTCAATTACTCAATTGCTCGATTACAAAATTACTAAATTCCTTCATGTCTCAACTTTTTGTGGGAACGTCGGGCTGGGCTTATCCGAGCTGGAAGCCGGATTTTTATCCCGCCAAGCTCGCGCAGAAAAAGTTTCTGGGTCACTATGCCACACAGCTCAATACCGTCGAAGTGAACTTCACTTTTCGGCAACTGGTCAAGGAGAGCACGATTCAGAACTGGATTCAAGACACGCCTGCGCATTTTCGTTTTGGAGTGAAGGCGCACCAGGTGATCACGCACATCAGGCGGTTGAAAGCCACGGAGGATTTTGTGCCGCGTTTTCTGGCGACGATTGAACCGCTGGCCAGCGCCGGGAAGCTGGGGCCGGTTCTGTTTCAACTGCCTCCGAATTTGAAAGCGGATGCGGGCCTGCTGGAGAATTTTCTTGCTGCGCTGCCGCGAGCTCTGCCGGCGGCGTTTGAGTTCCGCCATGAATCCTGGTTCAGCGATTCGACCTGGGAGCTGTTGCGATCGCACGGAGTCGCGCTGTGTGTGGCGGAGACAGAAGAGCGTACCACGCCGGATGTGGTCACGGGGGCCTTTGTTTATTACCGATTTCGCAAGCCTGGTTATACGGCCGAGGAGCGGGGCGGGATGGTCGCGCGCATCGGGGAACACGTGGCCGCCGGGCGCGACGTCTTTGCTTATTTCAAGCATGAGGAGACGCCGGAGGGAGTGCTCTACGCGGTGGATTTGCTGCAGGGCGTGAGCGGGTCGGAGCTAAGGTGATGTCCGCTTGCCGTGCCGAACATGCTCTCGCCTCGATCTTGTTTTGGATCCTGTTTGGCGCGTTGGCCTGGTCGCAGGATGCCGCGCCGCGCAGCGTCCACGTTTTCGTGGCGCTTGCCGACAATCAGCATCAAGGCATCGTTCCAGTTCCAGCCCATCTCGGCAACCGAGACGATCCCGGCCCCAATCTTTACTGGGGGTCGGCATATGGAGTCAAGACATTCTTTGCACGAAGCGCAGATTGGTTGTTGTTGACCTGCGGTGCAAGGGCAAGGCTGAAGTGTTAGAACGGTGTACTTTTAAACACCGCAAGACAAACACTTATATGGTGGCCGATGCGTATCGGGGAAGCGAGATCCGGGAGGCCATCCTCGACTTTTTTGACGCGGCCGCCGGGGCCAGCCCGGAAGCCATTGTCGTCGGGCCCCCGGCTGTGAGGTTGTCCATTCGCGGAGAGGCTGACCTACTGGCTTACGTGGGGCATGATGGCCTTATGGATTTTGAGCTTCCTTTAATCCCCAAGAAGAAAAATGAAATTCACCGCGACACGATAATCCTTGCCTGTGCGAGCCAGCAATATTTCGGTAAGGTGCTGCGTGAGGGCGGAGCCTATCCACTCTTGTGGACGACCAATCTGATGGCTCCGGAGGCCTACACTCTGGAGAGCGCGCTCGAAGGCTGGATCGACGGAGAGACGAACGAACAAGTTCGCGATCGTGCCGCCGTAGCTTACGACCACTATCAGAGGTGTGGATTGAACGCCGCCCGGCGCCTGTTTGCTACGGGTTGGTGACGGTATTTGATAGCAGTGAACACGCTGGGGCACCCACCTCGTTACTTTCATCAGCGTCCGATAACGCGCATAATTAAATTCTTCGCGCATGACGACACCAGCCGCCGATTCGCTCTTACTTTCTGGCTTTCTCGATTATTTGCGGATCGAAAAAGGACTGGCGCCGCTTTCGATTTGCGCCTACAAAACCGACATTGGCCAGTTTGCCGAGTTTTTGGAGAAACATAAGCGCGGGTTGCCGACGGCACGACGCAGCGATGTGCGGGATTTTTTGCAGCAGCTTTTTTCTCATCAGGTGGATGGACGCAGCGTGGGGCGAAAACTTTCGGCGCTGCGCCATCTTTATCGGCATCTGCTGCTGGATAAAAAAATCGAATGCGATCCCACGCTCGACATCGAGTCCCCGCGGCAGTGGAAAGTTTTGCCGAAGGCCCTGGCTCGCGACGAGATGGAGGCCACGCTGGGCGCTCCGCTTGCCCGCGTCACTGGGGCGGACGAGAGTAACAAGGCAGCGGCGCGGGCGTTGCGCGATCACGCCATGCTGGAGGTTTTCTACGCAGGGGCGCTGCGGGTTTCAGAGATCGTGAACGCCAAGCTCGAGGATCTTAAGCTCGAGGCGGGATACATGCTGGTGCGGGGCAAGGGCGATAAGGAACGCGTGGTTCCGCTGGGAAAATCGGCGCAGGCAGCGCTCGCCCGGTATTTGGCGCGGGCACGGCCGGGGCTAGTGGCCGGGAAGTTCAATGGAGCATCGACGAGCTTAGGGGTTAGGAATTCGCCTGCGCTGTTTGTCGCTCGCGGTGGGCGCAAGCTCTCGCGGCAGCGGATTTGGCAGATGGTGCGGGAGGCCTCCGCCGCTTCTGGACGAAAGGCTTCGCCGCACATGCTACGGCATTCTTGCGCTACGCACATGGTGGAGAATGGGGCCGATTTGCGGACGGTGCAGACGATTCTGGGGCACGCCGATATTTCTACGACTCAGATCTATACGCACGTGGCTTTGGATCGGCTGCGCACGGTTTATCAGAAGCATCATCCGAGAGCGAAGGCGAAATGAGGCTAGAAGCGAAGATGAAGTCCGCGACCGATACGAACGGCAGGACTGCGGTTGGCAAGGCTGTGGCCGATTTCATTCTTCATTTGCGGGTGCGCAACGCTTCGCCGCACACGATCAAGGCTTACAGTCGCGATCTAGCCTTGTTTGCGGCCTACGTGGGTTCGCGGGACTGGAAGCAGATCGATCATGTTGCCGTGCGGGGATTTCTGGCGCAGCTTTACGAAAATGGTTTGAGCAAGACTTCGGTGGCGCGGGCTTTGGCGGCGGTGCGGTCTTTGTATCGCTGGCTGGCGCGCGAGGGCGTGGTGGAACAGAATCCGGCGAAGCTGGTGGCGACTCCGAGGCTGGCCAAGAAACTTCCGCGCGTGCCGACCATCGAGGAGATGAATTTTGTGATCGACGGCGCCATGCCGGAAGTGGCGGCGTTTCCCGAGCGCGACCGGCTGATGTTCGAATTGCTTTATGGGTGCGGCGTTCGCAATTCCGAGCTTACCGGAATCAATCTCGACGACATTCGCTTGAGTGCTGAGGCTATTCTGATTCGCGGCAAGGGCAAGAAAGAGCGTTACGTGCCGTTCGGCGAGCCGGTGAAGTCGGCGCTGGCTGCGTATTTGCCTGAGCGCCATAAAACTGTTCTCGGGAGGAATTCCTCCGCATTGCTGATTAACCGGCGCGGCGGGCGGCTGACTACGCGAAGCGTGGGGCGCATTATTAAGAAGATTGCCGTGGCCAGGGGGCTTTCGCCGGATCTGCATCCCCATACGCTGCGGCACGCGTTTGGCACGCACATGCTGGAGGAAGGTGCTGACCTGCGCGCGATTCAGGAGTTGCTGGGGCACGAACGGCTGGCTACTACGCAGCGCTATACGCAGTTGTCGATGAAGCAAGTGTTGCAGGTTTACGATTCGACGCATCCGCGGGCGAAGTAATTGCGGAGCCGGTTGGCGGCTTTCTTGTGAATCTGCTGCACGAGGTTTCGACTTACGCCTCCGAGCGCGGAGGCGCGCTCGGGACAGCCGGCGCTGCTGTTAGCGGCTCGTAGGGCGCAATCCTTCCCACATTTTTACCACTCTTGCTTTCAGGTCGGCGGTTAGTTTTTCGTAGGCGGCTTCGGAGGCTTCGCTTTCTGGCGGCGGCAGGATCGGCTTGCCGAAAATCATCTTTAGCGGCGTGAATTTCTGGAAGGATTTGTTTCTCGGCCAGGCATCGTGAAAGCCTTCGATCGCTACCGGTACGATCGGGGCTTGCACGTGGATCGACAGGATGGCAGCGCCTTTCTTGAAGATTCTGGGAGCATCATCGATGGAGCGTTCGCCTTCGGGATAGAGGATTAGCGGGCGTCCCTGGTGCAGGCCGAAGGCGCCGGCGCGCATGGCGGGAATTAGATTGGCGTCAGGGTCGACTACCAGCACGCGCAATGACCTGGCGAGACGCAGCATGATTCCTTTTCCAAAAATTTCGCTGGTGCCGAGAGAAAAGACCTTGTAGAAGGCATCTCGCGGCAGAACGCTCGACAGGATCAGCGGGTCGAGATAGCTTTGATGATTGGACGAAATGATGTAGGGACCATGCTGGGGCAGGTTCTCGATTCCGCTTACCTTAAGATCGAAGCGATCGAGCGCGATCACCTGCGCGAGCCGCGAAACCATATACCAGAACCACGTGCTCAGGCGCTGCGGCCGGACCAACGAGATCACATCGGAGGCTGGCGGTTCCTCGGCTAGAATCGCTTTCCATCCGACAAAGGCGGAGCGCGGCTGCGCGGGAGCGGTTCCTCCGGTGGCGCCCTTCAGCACGGCATCGACTAAATCGCGGACGGTATAAACCTCGGCCAGTTGCGCTTCCGGGACGTTGCCTCCTAACTGCGCTTCGAGTTGGCTTAGCAACTCAATGCGCTGCATGGAGTCGAGCCCGAGGTCGAGTTCGAGATTGTGTGTTGGGCGCAGCGTCGACGGGGTCGTGCGGGCGGCCTTCTTTATTACGGCAAGGGCCGCCGGCACCCCGGGTTGAGCGGCCCATGCCTTATCATCTTCGGTCAGCGGCGCTTCGCCGGGCAACTCGGAGTCGTCCCGTTTGGGAGTTTGATTTGCTCTTACCCGCTTCTCCACTTCGAAGCGTTTGATCTTGCGCGTGGTGGTGCGGGGGAGATCTTCCTGCCAGATTTCGTAGCTGCCGATGCGCTTGGTGGTGGGAATCTGTTGCGAGAGGCCTTCGATGTCGAAGCGGACGGCTTCTTTCGCGTTCACGATTTTTTTCCGGCGCAGAATGTCGAAGTCGGGCACGATCACGGCATGCAGGCGGTCGCCACTTTCTCCGGGCTTGCCTTCGAGGCCGAGCACGGCGAGCTCTTTGATGAACGGGGATTTCAGGTAATGCGCTTCCACTTCCTCGGGATAAATATTCTTGCCATTGCTGAGGACGATGACTTCTTTCTTGCGGCCGGTTAAAAATAAATTTCCATTGGTGTCGAAGTAGCCGAGATCGCCGGTGTAGAACCAGCCGTCGCGCAGAACGGCGGCGGTGGCGTCGTGACGGTGCCAGTAGCCTTTCATCACGACCGCGCCGCGGAGGACGACTTCGCCGGACGCAGGATTGCTTTCTCCTTGCGGGCCTGAGTTTGTCATCTGATGTTCGGGGATCGGGTCTTCGACAATTCTGCCTTCAACGCCCTTCATGGCTTTGCCGACCGAGCCGATCACGTTGTCATGCACAGACGTGGCGAAGACCGCGGCTGTGGTTTCGGTGAGGCCGTAGGCTTGCAAAACATCAATACCCAGCGCGTAGAAGTCGCGCGCGATATCGGGATCGAAGCGCGAGCCTCCGGTCACGAGGTAGCGCATTTTAGTGCCTAGAGTTTGGTGGACTTTACCGAAGAGAGTGGGGCCAAGGTTGATGCCTAGGGCTCGCAACGCGCGGTTCAGATTCATCAGCCAGCGAAATACACTCTGCGTTAAAGCTCCTCGCTTTGCGACTTCCTGGAAGATGCGCTCGTGAATCAGATAGAAAAACTGCGGGACGACGGCAAACGCCGTGATGTCGCGTTCGCGCAGCGCCCGCAATAATTCCGTGGTATTCAGAGTTTCGAGATAGACCACCCTCGCGCCCTTGACCAGCGGGATCATTAGATTTGCCATCTGCGCCAGCACGTGGAACATGGGCAGAACCCCTAGCAGCGCATCACGGGGGCCGATATCAACCCAGTCGAATACGGCTTCGACTTCGCCGAGCAAGTTGCCGTGGGTTAGCATTACGCCTTTGGGATCGGCGGTGGTGCCTGAGGTGTAAAGCAAGGCTGCGACTTCGTCGGGGGCGGAATCGAGAGGGCGAAACGATCCCGGGCCGGGTGTGAAAATCTCGGGCAAGTTTTCTCCGGTCTGAGCGCGTCCGAGTTCGCCGGACGCGCGCTCCGGGTCCATCAACAACAGCGTAATTTTCAGTTGGGAGTTCAGCGCAGCGACAGCTTCATGCGCGGCCGGCGCGTGTTTGGCGTCAAAGAAGAGGACCGAGCTGCCGCTGTCCCGCAGGAGCTTGGTGAGTTGGTCGGCGTGCAGAGAGGTATCGAGGGGAACGACGGTGCATCCGGCGGCGATGATGCCGAGATAAGTGGCGACCCAGCGGGGATGGTTATCGGCGACGATGGCGAGACGAGTCGCGCGCTCGAAGTGTTTCTCGGCGATCCAACGGCCAACGGATTCGGCCATGCGGCGCAGTTCGGCGTAGGTGCAGCTCTCCAAATGATCGTCACGTTGCAATTGGAGGGCGATGTTGCCTGGCCAGCGCTCGGAGCATTCGCGAAAACGGTCGTAGAAAGTGGGCATGGGTCGTGGGGAATATACACGAAAAGCGGCTGGCGCCGCCTCGGTTTATTCTCCCTAGCCCGAACCCGGGGGCGAAATCCTCGGCAAGATCGTCAGGGCTTTTTCTTGCGCAGTGGTTCGGACTCAGCGATGGCCTTCCGAAATTCCTCTACGGCCGACACAGTCGGCGCCTGGCGGCAATCCTTTGCCACGTAGGGCCCTACAGGCGCTGAATCAAGCGGATATTTGGCGCCGCCCAGATACACCTCGAAAGAATCTTCCGGAGAACCGGCATTTTTGTCGATGTGTAGCGCGTCATCCTGCGGCCCCAAGCTAGGGGTGCTCAAGGGCGGGGCATGGCTTCGCTGCGCACCCATGCGAATGCTGTCGTCGGTGGACTGGGCGAGTCCCGGCCGGTTGTCGATGGGCCCTCCATTGATGTGGGCGCCATCCGGCCGGTTCCGGTTCGACAGCAATCACCAGATCCGTCTCCTCTTCCTCCATCTTGGGGTCGAGCCTGCCCCATTTCGTCAATTTCTTTTCGACATTTTCGCGTGCCGTCGCGTTCGCCATGGGATGGTCGAGCGGTTCGCCTGCCACGGGCGCAATCACGACCACGACTGCGTGCGCTCGCAACACTAACTCCCTGGCAGGGAAGGTTTCTTTTTGTCCTTCGCACTGAATGTGGAAGCAACCAGCAGGGGGAGAAGCACGGGCAGGGATGGACGTTTTGACACTTGAGACCTCCAAGCGAAACGGCCTAACCCCGCAAGTATAATAGAGACGGCATCCCCTGAGACGGCCAAGGGCAGTTCTTGCATCTAATATGCTAGGCTTTTTGGGGATAGCTCTGGGCCGTACCGCCCTCCGAAGGATTTCACAGCTTGATTAACACTTTAATTGGCAAGGTCTTTGGGACCAAGAACGAGCGGGTGGTCAAGAGCTTGATGCCGAGGGTTGCGGCTATCAATGCGCTTGAAGCGCAGATGCAAAAGCTCACCGATGACGAATTGCGCGCGCAGACGGAGGAGTTTCGGCGGCGGATTCAAGAGCGGCTGAGTCGGGTTTCCACTGCCCCGCCGGATGCTGAACTGGAAGGCGTCGATGATCCCGAACGCGCCAAACAAATTGAAAAAGAGCAATACGACGCGCTTCAGGAAGCGCTTGACGAGATTCTGGTCGAGGCTTTTGCGGTAGTACGCGAGGCCGGACGGCGCGTGCTTAACATGCGGCACTTCGATGTGCAGTTGATCGGCGGCATGGTGCAGCACCAGGGCATGATCTCGGAGATGAAGACCGGCGAGGGTAAGACGCTGGTGGCGACGCTCCCGGTTTATCTCAATGCGTTGAGCGGGCGCGGCGTGCACGTGGTTACCGTCAACGACTATCTGGCCAAGCGCGACTCGGAGTGGATGGGCAAGCTCTATCGTTTTCTTGGGTTGACGGTAGGCGTGATCGTCCACGACCTGGATGACGAGCAGCGCCGCGCCGCTTACGCCGCCGATGTAACCTACGGCACGAATAACGAATTTGGCTTCGACTACCTGCGCGACAACATGAAGTTCGATTTGAAAGATTGCGTGCAGCGCGGGCACAACTTTGCGATTGTCGACGAAGTGGATTCGATTTTGATCGACGAAGCTCGGACCCCGCTGATTATTTCTGGCGCAAGCGAAGAATCCACCGACAAATATTACCGCGTGAATCGCATCATCCCGAAGCTGGAAAAGGGTGAAGAACTCGACGTCGCTCCCGGCGAACCGGCGCAGCTAACCGGCGATTTTGTGGTCGACGAAAAGCATCGCAACATCACCGTTACCGACGAAGGCTGGACAAAGGTTGAGGGGCTGCTGGGCATTGGCAACATCGCCGATCCTGAGAATTGGCCCCTGAAGCATCACGTGGAGACTGCGATCAAGGCGCATGCTCTGTATCGGCGCGACGTGGAGTATGTGATTAAAGATGGCGAGGTCATCATCGTCGACGAATTTACCGGGCGCATGATGCCGGGGCGTCGCTGGTCGGATGGTTTGCATCAGGCGATTGAGGCCAAAGAAGGAGTGAAGATCGAGCGCGAGAACCAGACTCTGGCCACCATCACCTTCCAGAATTATTTCCGCATGTTCAAGAAGCTCTCGGGCATGACCGGCACAGCGGAGACGGAAGCCACCGAGTTCGACAATATTTACAAGCTGGATGTGATCGTGATTCCCACCAATAAGCAGATGCTGCGGCTGGAGAATCCGGACGTGGTGTTTCGAACGGAGAAGGAAAAATATTTTGCAGTCGCCGACGAAATCGCGCAGTTGCACGAAACAGGCCAGCCCGTGCTGGTCGGCACTACGTCGATTGAAAAGTCGGAGCGGTTGTCTGAGCTACTGAAGAAAAAAGGGCTGAAGCAGCATGTGGTTTTGAATGCCAAATTTCACGAGCGCGAGGCGGAGATTGTGGCGCAGGCCGGGCGCAAGGGCATGGTTACCATCGCCACCAATATGGCGGGGCGCGGCACCGATATTTTACTGGGCGGCAACCCGGAGTTCATGGCCAAGCAGGAGTTGGTGAAAAAAGGCATCGCGCAGCAATTGCGCGTGGCGCAGGGAAAGATTGAAGGACCGCAGGAAGACGGCACGACTTCCATTTTTTATTACAACGGCAACGAGTACACCGTGCCTACCGATAAATGGACCGAGGCTTTCAGCCGCCACAAGTCGCAGACCGATATCGAGCACGACGAGGTTACGTCCGTTGGCGGGCTGCACATACTGGGCACCGAGCGGCACGAATCGCGGCGCATCGATAACCAGCTGCGCGGGCGCGCCGGGCGGCAGGGAGATCCGGGGTCGTCGCGTTTTTATTTGGCGCTGGAAGATGACTTGATGCGCATCTTCGCCAAGGAGTGGGTCTCGAAGCTGCTGGAGCGGCTGGGCATGGAAGAGGGGATGCCGATCGAGTCGAAGCTCATCAGTCGGCGGATCGAGACGGCGCAGAAGGCGGTTGAAGGCCAGCATTTCGAGTCGCGCAAACATTTACTCGAATACGACGACGTGATGAACAAGCAGCGCGAGGCCGTCTATGGCCTGCGGCGGCGATTGCTCGAGGGTATGGATCAGAAAGATCTGATTCTTGAGGACTACGTTTCGGCGATTCTGGGCGAGCTGATGGAGGAGTATTGTCCGCCGAAGGGGCACGCCGATGATTGGAACATTAAGGGATTGAAAGACGCGGTGTTCACACGCTTTGGCGTGGACTTCATCGCCGAGGGCGTGAAGCCCGAAGCGATGAACCGGCAGGAGCTGGGCGATGCGATTTTCGAAAAGCTTAAAGAGCGCTATGAGGCGAAAGAGAAGCTGATTGGCCCTGAGGCTATGCGCCATCACGAGCGCATGATCATGTTGAGCGTGCTGGACTCGCAGTGGAAAGATCATCTGCTAAGCATGGATCACTTGAAAGAAGGCATTGGGCTGCGCGGTTATGGTCAGCATGATCCGCTTGTCGAGTACAAGAAAGAATCGTTCGACATGTTCGAGGCCATGCTGCAGCGCTTCCAGGAAGACACGGCCCGCTATCTCTACCTGATGCAGATCATCGAGCGTCCGCCGGACGCGGGGGCTGCGCCTGCTGCTGAGTCTGCGGAGCCGGGAGTTCGGTCGCAGCAGGGAAGCGGCGGGAACGGGCATCATCCGCCGCGCTTGGTGGCAACTTCCGCCGACGATTTGGAAGAAGCGTTTATGCGCCGCAAGCGGCGCGAGTTGGAACAGGCGCGCATGGCTGGCGGCGGCGACGTGCAGCCGGTGCAGCAAGTGGTGCGTGGCCAGGAAAAAGTGGGGCGCAACGATCCCTGTCCGTGCGGGTCGGGGAAGAAATTCAAGAAGTGCCACGGGGCTTAGGAGCCTAACTAGCTAGCTCGCTTGCGCTCGCGGGACGGGCGAAGGCGCCCGTCCCCCACATTCTTCGTGTTCGACCGTTTTCACGGCTTTACCGCCTTGAAGGTCATTTCCTGGGCTTTACTCTTCGTCCGGGCCTTCCAATCGAAGAATAAAGTGGCGTAATTCTTGGTGATGAAGTCTGCCGGGCGCACGCCCAGTTTCTTGGCCGTGGCGTCGATCCAGCGCGGCGGGCCTTCGATCTCGCAGAAATTTCCGATGGGAGTTTCGTCGATCACGACCTGGCCTTTGCCGTCGGTCCACTCGGCGCGGAATTTTTCGTAGCGGAAGGATGGTGAATATCCCAGGGCGCGCAGGATTGAATCCATGGTCCGGCCCTCGGCCACGCCGGTTTCCAATTCATGGCGGCTGCTGTGGCGCTCGATTTTTCCCTTGCTTTTGTGAGTGAGCGTCCAGTCGAAGCCATATTTTCTGATGCGCAAAAGCTCTTTGCGATGGCGAAGTGTTTCTCCCGGCAGATCGTAGAGTGTGTTGCACTCGTGCGCTCGCCTGGTTACGACGCGAAATCCAGCTTCGCGTAGCTTGCGTTTTAGATTGCGCAGATCTCGGACACGAAATTTAATTTCGACTTCCCGGTTAGACGGCATTCAGGAAAAGTATAGGGCCAGCCTGCATTGAAGCGCGAGCGGCGCGTCTCACCGGCCGGGACCGGCGAACCGGGCCTCGGATTGGATCAAAAGTTCGCGCTCCAGTTGGCGAATGCGTTTCGCCTTAAGCTCGTAGGCACCGCGCTCTTCGCAGGAGAGTCCTCCGAAAACCTCATCCTGCCGAGTCTGGCTCTGCTCCTGGCGCAGGCGGGCAAGTTCGGTTTGGTTCGATTCCGATTGCATGGCGAGATCGGTGCGTCGTTACCATCACCTTGGAGTCGGCCGGACGACAGCGAACAAGGGCTGCTTCGACCATACGCCCTGCGAAGCGCCTGGGAATACAGTAGAGACCGTACGCTTGCGCACATAGCGGTGTCCAGGAATGACATTCCTGAGCCCTCAGGAGGCGCGGGCTTCAGGCTGCAGTGCGGCCGGTGTCTCCAGCGCGCCGGCAGGCAGCAATAGCAACACGCGCAAATCCAGCACCGCGTGCGCGACGATTGGAATCCATAAACTTCCGGTTACCACGAACACCGCGCCCAGAGCGAAGCCGAGGACGACGGTCGCAAGCGCTGGCTTCACGCCCTGGTAGAGATGCCCGATTCCGAAGATGAACGAAGCCGTCACCAGGGCCCAGGTCAAGCTGAGATGGAAGGGTGCGGTGTGAAGGTAGTGCAGCAGAAATCCGCGGTATAACAATTCCTCGCAGATGCCCGCCGTGATGCAGAGCAGCCACCACCAGCGCCTTTCTTCGGTCGTCGACGGAATGAGAAAACTCAAAGAGCGCGCCGCGTTCGCCGCTTTGGCGCGGATGTTTTCGCTCCACAAGGCCAGAATCGCCGGCACCAGAAGCGCTACGGCCACGGCCGCGAACAGGCCCAGAACGAAGGCTTTTCCTCTCGATCCCGAGAGCCAGTCAATATCGCCCGGCAGCGCGCGGATGGTGAGGAGCGTTCCCAATCCCAAGGCGAGATACGCGACCGAGGCACAGGTCCATTCCGCGGCGATGACCTTCCCGTAGAATTTGAGCTTTTTGCGCGGATCGCCGCTGGCCTTCAGCCGGGGAATTTCGTAACGATCCCAGAGCGGCGCCACCACGGCCATCACAAAGACGAGAAGATGCTGGGCCAGCAGGCTGGCGTTAGAAACCGGCGGGGTGAAGAAGAGGGAGCGATAACTCACGGAGACTCCTCCTTAATGTGAATGTGAATTTACATTTGCATCCTGAAGTTGTCAAGAGGTATGGTTTCCAATACCCGCCATGCCCGCAGCCAAAACGCGTCCCCTCGCGCCACAACAAGCCCGCAGCCGCGAGTCCCTGCGCCGCCTGCTGCAGGCGGCAGCGCAGGTGCTGGAAGAGAAAGGACTCGAGGGCGCCACCATCCCCCGCATCGCGGCCCGCGCGGGGCTATCCCCGGGCGCGGTTTACCGCCGCTTTCGCGACAAAGACGCCCTGCTGCGCACTCTGCTTCTCGAAACCCTGCGCGCAGCGGACTATGGCACCGCCGAGCTGCTGAGTCCCGAGTTCTTGAGGCAGCACACACTGCCTGAGATGGTGGGCACAATCGTGCGGGGCACGCTGCGCGGCTATCGCAAACACGCTGGCCTCATGCGCGCGTTGCATCAGTTCGCCCGCTCGCATCCCAGCCCCACATTGCGCCGAGAAATGGACCTCCTCGAGGTCCGCAATTTCCGCCGTGTGGTCGACGCCCTGCTCACCCGGCGCCGCGAAATCAAGCACTCCACTCCGGAGACCGCCGTCCCTCTGGCGCTGATGCTCGCGGCTTTTGCCCTGCGCGAAATCATTGTGCTGGAGACGCTCTCCTCCACGTGGTCATCGCTCATGCCCAAGAATGACGATCGACTCGCCCAGGAACTAACCCGTTCCTTCCTCAGCTATCTGGGCAGCGCGGGCAAGACGCGCGGGGTGGCAAAATCAAAACGGTAAATCTCAAATCCGATATGCCACTGGTGCAGGAGGCCTTGCAGCGCCTGCAGCGCGAACTCGCGCTGGCGCGGCAGGAAAACGCCAAGCTTCTGAAGCTGATTCACGGTTACGGCTCCACTGGCGCCGGAGGAGAAATTCGCATCGCCGTGCAAAAACGCCTGCTGGAATTAGTTGCGGGCGGCCAGATTCGCGGCTGCATCTTTGGCGAGGATTGGTCCAAGTCAAGCGAGACGTGCTGGAAGCTTCTGCAAGCGCACGCCGAACTCAAAGCCGACTGCGATCTAGGACGGCGCAATCGCGGCATCACCGTGGTTTTGCTTTAGCCGCTCGGGCTTCGCCTGAAACCTCTACCGGGAAAGTCGCATCTTAAGTTCTGGGCTATTGCGTACGATGGAAGTTGTGCCTAGGGCCACCCGACCTCTTTTCCAATGGCAGCTCCACTTCCAACTCGCAGCGATTATGATCGAACGGGCGCTTTGACCCCTCCCGTCTCCAAGCGCCGCCGCCATCGTAAGGCATGGCGCTGGATCGCGGTCGTAATCGTAGTTTTGCTCGTGATCGCCGCCATCGGAATTCGCCTGGTCGTTTCACGTGCCGAGCCCATCCTGCGCACGCGCTTGATCGAAACTCTTTCGACTCGATTCAAGAGCCGGGTCGAACTGGCGGCGATCCATGTCTACGTCGCCAATGGCCTGCACGTCTCCGGCTCTGAACTGCGGATTTATGGGGCCACCGATCCCAATCCTTACGAGCCCGGAGTGCAGCCGGTTCTGCTGATTCAGGAATTTGACTTCAGCACGCCCGTGCGCGACCTGTTTCGCGCCCCCATGCGAGTCGCCAACGTGCATGTGAGCGGCATGACGCTCAACATTCCACCGGCTGGAAATCGCGGCCAGATGACAAGCATGCGCAAGCGCTCCGGAAACGTGAGCATCGCGGTGGGAGAATTTGACTGCGAAAACACCGAGCTGTTGATCAACACGTCGAAGCCGGGCAAGGCGCCGCTCGAGTTCGATATCGGCAGCCTGAAGATGAAGGCGATTGGGCCGGGCCAGCCTTTGAGCTTCGATGCCACGCTGGTCAATCCCAAGCCCGTGGGCGACATCCACACGACGGGTAAGTTCGGACCTTTCCAGGAGTTGAGCCCGCGCGACACGCCTGTGCAGGGCGACTATACGTTTGACAATGCCGACCTGGGCACGATCAAGGGTATCGGCGGGATTCTTTCTTCGGTGGGAAAATACGAGGGCACGCTCGGACGCATCGTGGTCGATGGCGAAACCGACACACCGGAGTTTCGCATTGCAGTGAGCGGCCATCCCGTGCCGCTGCATACGGATTTCCACGCGATCGTCGATGGCACCGACGGCGACACTTACCTCGAGCCGGTCAAGGCTCGCCTGCTGCAGTCAACTTTCACGGCGAAAGGAAGGATTGTGCGTGTTCAGAATCCGCATGGTCACGATATCGAACTCGACGTGGTGCTCGACCGCGCGCGCATTGAAGACCTGCTGCGACTCGGCGTGAACACCGAGCCTCCTATCATGACGGGCGCGGTCGAAATGAAAACCAAACTCAGCCTTCCCCCCGGCGCCCCCGACGTTGCCAATCGGCTGAAGCTGGCCGGCGGCTTCCACATTCCGCAGGCACATTTCAACAACCAGAGCGTGCAGAGCAAGATCGATTCTTTTAGCCGGCGCAGCCAAGGCAAGCCCAGGCTGGCGAAGCAACCGTACGCGGAGGATGTGACCGCGGACCTTAAAGGCACGTTCCAGTTAGATGACGGCGTTTTCAACTTCTCTTTCTTGCATTTCCGGATTCCCGGCACGCACGCCGACATGACCGGGCAATACAGCCTGGACGGCAACACCTTCGATTTTCACGGAACGGTCAGGCTGGAGGCCAAGCTTTCGCAGATGACTACAGGATGGAAATCGATTCTGTTGAAGCCGGTCGATCCCTTATTCCGTAAAGACGGAGCCGGCACCGAAGTTCCCTTCAGGATTACTGGCACGCGCAGCGCGCCGCACTTCGGTTTGGATTTCCATCACAAAGACGAGAGCAAAGCGGAGAAGAACGCGCAATCGGCCGAGGCGCGGTAGCGCGGAAGTTTTCGGGACTTTGAGCAAACGCACTTTTTCACGGGCTAGTAAGGAGCCTTAGCCGGCTGCGCTTGGGCCGCGGCGGGAGCGGAACGCCGCGCCGCGCGGGCTGCTTTCTCATGCACAGCCAGTGAGAGCACCAGTAACACCACCGCCGGAAAAAATAAAATCAGCCATCGAATCTTCATAAGAGCGACCTGCGTTTCTCCGGAGAATCATAGCAGGCGGCCAAAACAGTCTACCGGCGGCGGGTTCGCGGCGTGCGGATTCAAGCTGAATCAACCGCGCAGAAACTTTCATTCGCCGATTCTGATGGCGCAAGAATTGCCATGGGTCGGGCGATGATCGAAGTTTACCGCAATCGCACCTCGTACCCCTGCGACAGAAATCACTCGGGCCCTGGTGATCCGGGCAACACCGTACAATGCTATTAGCGGCTTCGGCAGAGGCGCTTGCGCTTTCTCCGCCCTGCCGGCGGTACTGGAATATCCTGAGAAAGAAACGATTACGACTATGAAAATCACACTCTCGTTCTCTACTCCGTCCGAACTCGAAACCGAATCGCTGGTCGCCATTGCTTTGGACCACGCAGAGAAAAACGGCAATCATCACGCGCCCAACAAATCAGAAAAACCGCAGCTCAAAATCGCCACGGGAGACGCCGGCGTCCAAGCCGCATCCGCCGACCTGCTCGGCAGCGGAGAAGTGAATGGCCGCCCCTTCGAGAGCAACTTACTGCACAAGCCTGCGGGATTGAAAGCCAAGCGCCTGCTGCTGATCAGCGGCGGGGCGGCGAAAAAGTTCACCAGCTATGATCTGCGGCGCATCGCCGGAGCGGCCGTGCGCACGCTCAAAGCCCGCGGCATCCGCAGCTTTGCCTTCATCGCACCGGCTACGATTCCTGCCGACGAGGCGGTGCGAGCGATTGTCGAGGGCGCGCTGGTTGGAAATTTCGATCCCGACTACTATCGCAGCGACCGTAAAGATCAGAAGATCGAAGGCATCACCATCATTACCAGCGGCAACAGCGATAAAGCGGCGCTCGAAAAAATTGCGCAGGAAGCGCTGATCACCGGCGAGTCGCAGAACTTTACCCGCGATCTCGTGAACGAACCTTCCAACCGCATGACCCCGACCATTTTGGGCGAACGCGCCCGCAAGATGTGCGAGGAGGTCGGCCTGAAGTGTGAAGTGTACGGCGCCGACAAAATTAAGGAATTGAAGATGGGAGCATTCTGGGGCGTGGCGCAAGGCTCCGACGAGCCCCCTGCACTGATCGTGATGAAGTACGAACCCGCGGGCGCGCCCGACAAACCGGTGCTGGGACTTGTGGGCAAAGGCATCACCTTCGACACTGGTGGGATCTCGATCAAGCCCGCCGACAACATGGAGAAGATGAAGTACGACATGGCCGGCGGCGCGACCATGATCGGCGCCATGCGCGCCATTGCGCTGCTGAAGCCGAGGGTAAGGGTCATCGGCATCGTGTGCGCCACCGAGAACATGCCCTCCGGCAAAGCGCAAAAGCCGGGCGACGTACAGATTGCCATGTCCGGCAAATCGATCGAAATCATTAATACCGACGCCGAAGGCCGGCTTGTGTTGGCCGATGGTCTCTTCTACGCGCGTCAACTCGGTTGCACGCACCTGGTCGATGCCGCGACGCTCACCGGCGCAGTGGTGGTGGCGCTCGGCTACGCGAACGCCGGCGTTTTCGCCAACGACGACGCCATCTATGAGCGCTTTCACAAAGCCAACGCCGAAGCCGGCGAAAAAATGTGGCGCTTACCCATGGACGACGAATACAAGGACAACATCAAGTCGACCATCGCCGACATGGTGAACTCCGGCGGACGCTGGGGCGGCGCTATCAACGCGGCCATGTTCCTCAAGGAATTTGCCGAAGATACTCCGTGGATTCATCTCGACATCGCCGGCACCGCCTGGATGGAAGAACAGAAGCCGTGGATTGCCAAGGGGCCGTCCGGCATCGCGCTGCGCAGCCTGGTCGAGTTCGTAAAGAGTTTCACCGTCTAGAGGGTGATCCTTGTTAGGCTTGCTGATCGGCAGATGCAGGGATGAGGGGGCGTAGCCTGCAGCTTGAACCGGGAGGGTTCTCAGAGCCTGGTGAGCGCGTATTTTTCCGATGTCACCGACGTGCCGTCCTGCCAAACTATTTCCGGATCGATTGGTGACTTTGTAAATCATTCGCTCGACGTGAGCGGCATCCGCGCTCTTCAAATTCGTGATGTCGAACATCTCAAACTCGAAAACTCCTGGCGAACCGGCCGGCGTGAGCTGCAAGCGAGGTCGATTGCCTCCGTTGCAGAAGTGTGTCATCAGAAGATTCTGGCCATCTTGATAGATCACGGAAAGTTCTTTGCCGAACTGCTCCGTCACAATGGAACCCTTCGAATCCACTTCATAACTCATTGCGATGGGGAGAGTTTTCCCGTTCGACCGAATCTCCCATGTCCCCGGAAAACCTTTGAACGCCTCGAAGGCGATTGCAGAATCTCCTTTCACCAAATGAGGAGCCTGGAGGGTGAGAAAGAGAAAGGCGATTTTCAGACAATGGTTCATCTCTCACCTCTGGCAATCCGCGTCCCTCGGCCCAGTCATCACGAATCGAAGCATCGGACGTGGGATATCGCTGACGTTCAGTTGCGGCGGCTGACTGATGCAACAGCCTTTTCGGTCTCGTCGGCATCTTACGCTGGGCTGCCACTTTGCGGAGGAGGCATGAGATGAAAGCGTTACTAATAGCGGGAATTGTAGTTCTGACTCTAGGGATTCTCTCGTTTTTCGTTCCGTTCCCGCATTCCGAACATCACGGTGTGAGCGTCGGCGACGCCCACATCGGGGTCACGACAGAGCACGACAAGAAGGTGCCAGTTGCTCTCAGTGTAGTTTTAGTGGTAGGCGGCGCCGGGCTGATGTTCGCCGGAAAAAGCGCATAAACGGCCGCTGCAGCGAAATGTTCTGTGCGAACTTCTAGCGTGCTCATTTCGCTTTCGCCGCGTCGAACGCTTTTTCCAGGTCCGTGACGAACGGCACTTCGCTCGCCTGCAGGCCACTGCGCCCCATCATGCGCCATAGATATTCGTTGCGCGGCCAGCCCCGCGCGTCGTAGACCGCGAGCACATCTTCGCTCGGGCGGCTCATGACCATGAGAATCACATCCGCCTGCTGCGACTGGTATACCAGCGTAAATTTACCCCACTTCTGCAACGAGTCCTGCACCGCGCCAATGGCTTCGCGATCCTCCGGAAGCAAGCGAGGATTGAATTGGTCGCCATCGTAGCTGGTGACGTAAACGAAACGGGCGTTGATCAGGGTCCCGGGAAACGCTGGGACATTTTGGGCCGGGCTCGACTTGGCTGCCTTGGGAGCGGCAAAAGCCAAAGTCGCGGCCAGCAATACGGTGGCTGCAAACACACTTCGAACGCTCATAAGAAATCCCACTCTTGAAAGGATTAGATGCTTCCGCCGCGTATGCGTTGCCCGCGTTCTTCGAAAGGTTGCCCTGACTCCCCTGTAGCTCCGAAATATCTTCGGATGTTCGCATTCAGGCTCCAAATCTCTCGGCCGCGCGGGCTTTGGCCTTCGCCGCTTCCTCTTCGCGATTCTTCGGCGGCGCGCTGGTTTCAAGCGAGCGCAAGAGCCGCGCAGAGACTCCGGCTATCTCCTTTACCGCGGCCTGGAACGCAGCTTCATTGCTCTTCGAAGGCTTATTGAAGCCGGTGATCTTTCTCACAAACTGCAGCGAGGCTGCCTTCACCTCTTCTTCATTTACCGGCGGATCGAAATTGAAAAGCGTTTTGATGTTCCTGCACATGTTGCACCCGACCTCCTTCAAAATGGAATTATAAAAACGCGGCGCCGAGAAATCATCCTTCGTCGGATAGGGTTCGCCTTCACATCACCGGCGGCGCAGTGATGCCCATCACGGCCAAAGTGCGCATTAATTCGCGACGTACGATCGCAACTGTCGCCAAGAGAAAGTGTTTTCGCTTTTCGTCAGCCTCGCTCAGAATGGGATGCCGATGGTAGAACGTATTGAAAAGCTGTGCCAGTTGAAAAGCGTGCTTCGCCAGATACGCGGGTTCGGTGGTAGCGATGCATTGATTGACGATATAAGCAGTCTTGGCGCTGGCCAGCCACAACTCCCAAATCTCATTGCCGGCCTCGCCCTCCAGGAACTTGGTCATACTCTGGGCAGCGGAGTCGATAGAAATTTCGCGAGAGAAACGATCCCCATCCAGACCCGCCTTCTTGAAGATGCTGGTAGCGCGTACCACGGCATACTGCGCATAAGGCCCAGTCTCGCCCTCGAAGCTGAGCGCTTCTCTAAAATCGAAGGCAATCACCGACTGCTTGGTGAACTTCAGCATAAAAAAGCGTAGGGCGCCGGTAGCGATCTGCGTAGCGATCGACTGGCGCTCAACCTCGGTGAGCTGCGGATGGCGCGAGTCCACTTCGCTGCGCGCAGAAGTAATGAGCCGGTCGATCAGGTCGTCGGCCTTGACCCCAAAACCTTTGCGCCCGCTGACTTCAATATAAGAACGGGTCTTGTCTTCCTCGCTGAGCGCGTAGCCAAGGTCGGCCGCGCAGCGCGGAGTGAGTGCGACCATCTCGTAGGAAAAATGGGTGTAATGATCGGCAGCCTCGTTATGGCCCAGGCCCCGCAGCGCTTCGATCACGGTGTTCTGCGCCTCCGACTGCCGCGCGTCGATCACGTTGTAAATCTCAGCGACGCCGCCGAAGTGCGGATGCTCCTTCTCGCCCTCCAGAGCGGAGATCCAGCACTGGTGCCGATTGGGATAGCGGTAGAAACGGCGGTAGCCGAAGTCGCGTCCGAGCAGGCCAAACTTCCACATGTGATAAGCGATGTCTTTGCCGACGTAGCCGACGGTGCCGTTGGAGCGAACGATTACCTTCTGATCGTCTTCTGAAATTCGATCTGGTTCCTCAACGGCGTCCCCGGCATTTCCGCCCTCCGCGCGAAAAGGTCTCCCAGCCCGCCGCATCACCCAGCATCCCTTATTCTTTCCCTGATCCTCGTAGGTCAATACGCCGGATTCTTTCAACTTGCCAAAAGCCGCATCCCAAAAATGCAGGTGCAGGATCTCACTCTCGCGCGGCAGAAAGTCATATTCGATGTCGAGCCGGTCCATGGTTTCAAGATGCCGACGCAGAACAGCGGTCGAGATTAGCTCGGCGATGGCAGCGATTTCGCTGGCGGCATCCTCGATGCCGTGGAGAGTTTCAGCGCGTGCCTGCAGATGTTGCTTATCCTGCGCGTACCACTGCGAGACCCGCGCGTAGAGATCCCAGCAGTAATAATCGAAGCGCGCCTGGCGGGCGAGGACTGCGATTTCCGCCAGCGATTGTTTCTCGATCTGGGTGAAGCCCACAACCACATCGGCGACCTGCACGCCGGTGTTGTCGATGTAATTCTGCACATCGACCTCCCGGCCCGCGAAGCGCAGCAGACGGACGAATGTATCCCCCAGAATCGCATTGCGCAGGTGGCCGATGTGCGCCGCCTTGTTGGGATTGATGCTGGTGTGCTCCACCAGAATTTTTCCCGCCGGAATCGCTTCTGTCGGCTTCTGATCGGCGACTAACGCCGTGGCCATCCACCCACGATCGATTTTCACATTCAAATATCCAGGAGGCGCGACTTGCATCTCAGCGATGCCTTCGATGGCGCCGATACCATTGCGGATCGCCTCAGCAACTTTAAGCGGAGCGGTGCGCAGAGGCCTGGCAAAAGGAAAAAGAGGGATGGCGAAATCGCCCATCTCAACTTTAGGCGGTGCCTCGATCACCACATTCGGCAACGCCGCATCCTGGTAACGGGCGCGCAGAAACATGTCGATGTGCTCCGCCAAGCGCTGTTCGAGATGACGATACAAGGCTTCCCTCTAGGCTGTAGGAAGATAGAGATTCTAGCAGAGCGCGCAGCGGCGACTGGTTTGACGGAGCGGGATGGGTTCCCTATGATGAAAAAACCGTCGTTGGTCGTTGGTCGTTCGCTACCTTTCCTATGCTGGCGGCCGTGCTCTCCGGCCAATGAACAACGCCTGACGGCCAATAACGGTTTTTCCTATGCGCCTCGCTTATCTTGAGTGTTTTTCCGGCATCAGCGGCGACATGTTTTTAGGCGCGCTGGTCGATGCCGGCGTTCCGCGTCAGGTGCTCCAGGATACCGTAGCCGCGTTGGGAGTGGGAGCGCGTCTGGAATTCTCCCGCGTCGTGCGCAGCGGCGTTGCCGCCACGAAAGCGGACGTTTGGGTCGATGGCGCGAAGGATCAGCCGCGCGAGTTGCACCCGGAAGAGCCGGTCCAGCACCAACATGCTCACGAGCACGGCCATGGGCATGACGACCCCCATGATGATCAAAATCACGAGTTGCACACGCCCCACTCACATACTCATGAGCTTTCTCACGGGCGCGGAATGAGCGAGATTCAAAAGATTATTTCGGCCTCATGCATCTCCGCGAGAGCCAAGAAAACTGCGGTCGCCATCTTCCAGGCGCTGGGGCGGGCGGAAGCGAAGATCCACAATACTTCCATCGAAAACATCCACTTCCACGAAGTTGGAGCGGTCGATGCCATCGTCGACATCATCTGCGCAGCCGTAGGCGCGGAGGTTCTGGGAGTCGATGAGATGATCTGCTCGCCGTTAAACGTCGGCGGCGGCATGGTAAAGTGCGCCCACGGGACCTTTCCGGCTCCCGCGCCGGCCACCTTGGAACTGCTGGCCGATGCGCCGGTGTATTCTTCGGGCCTGCAAGCCGAGCTCGTCACGCCAACCGGAGCGGCGATCGTGAAAATCTTAGCCTTTCGTTTCGCGTCGTTCCCCCAGATGAAAATTGAGAAGTCAGGCTACGGAGCCGGTACACGCGATTTTCCAGGGCATCCGAATGTGCTGCGGTTGACGGTTGGCGAAGCGGCGTCAAGCTCCCTCGGCGCCCATCCTGAGTTGGAAAAAATCACGGTTCTCGAAGCCAATCTCGACGATTTAAATCCGCAGGTCTTCGGCTATGTGGTGGAGCGCGCGCTGTTGGAGGGCGCTCTCGATGCGTTCGCCGCGCCGGTGCAGATGAAGAAGAATCGCCCCGGAACGGTGCTGACGATTCTCTGCAAACCGCAAGATGCGGCCAAGCTGACCCAATTGGTATTCAAGGAGACTACAACCCTCGGCGTGCGGCGCCGCGATGAAACCCGGCAGACTTTGGCCCGCCGCTGGGAAAGTGTGGGCACGCCCTGGGGCGAGGTACGAATCAAAATCGCCAGCATGAACGGCACAATCACCAACTATGCGCCAGAATATGAAGACTGCCGCCGCATTGCCTCGGAGCGCGGCGTGCCGCTGAAAACCGTGATGCAGGAAGCCACGCGAGCGTACACAAACGGCGGCCATGCTACGAATACCGCGTCATCGAAGCAATGATCGAACAGAAGACCAGTGACGTTCAGTCGAGCTATGATCGCGTGGCCGAAGAATACGTGCGCCATGTTTATGACGAGTTGCGGCATAAACCGTTCGACCGGCAGTTATTGGACAAGTTCGCCGACAAAGTCCGAGGCGCGGGGACGACCTGCGATCTTGGCTGCGGGCCGGGACAGGTGGCGCGCTATTTGCAGGCACGCGGAGTCGAAGTGTGTGGAGTCGACCTGTCGCCGGGCATGGTGCAGAAAGCTCGCGAACTCAACAACCGGATTGAATTCCGCCAGGGCGACATGACCGCTCTCGCGATGCCCGAGGGTACATGGGTGGGGATCGCGGCGTTCTATGCCATCGTCAATCTCCCTCCCGCCGAGCTAAAACTGGCGCTGCGCGAGATGCACCGGGTGTTGCGCCCCGGGGGATGGCTGCTTCTGAGCTTCCACATCGGCGAAGAAGTTTTGCGCGTGGAGGATTTATGGGGCTGCGCCGTGAGCCTCGATTTCTATCTCTTTCGGACCGCAGAGGGAGAAAGCGATCTGCGGACGGCAGGCTTCACGATTGATGAGACCTTCGAGCGCGGACCCTATGCGCCCGAAGTCGAATACCAGAGCCGGCGCGCTTACATTTTCGCGCGCAAGCCAGCGCTGAACACGACATCAGAATGAGCAAGAAGTTTTACATTACGACTCCGATCTACTACGTGAACGCGCGCCCGCACATCGGCCACGCCTACACCACCATCGCGTGCGATACGATTGCGCGCCGCCAGCGCCTGCTCGGCGCGGACACTTTTTTTCTCACCGGAACCGACGAGCACGGGCAAAAAATTGAGCGCGCCGCCCAAGCCGCGGGCAAGACGCCGCAGCAGTATGCCGACGAAATTTCGGCCGAGTTCCGCCATTTGTGGAAGCGGATGGGCATCTCCAACGACGACTTCATCCGCACCACCGAACCACGCCACAGCAAGCGGTTGCAGGAATTCTTCCGCACAATTCGCGACAACGGTTACATCTACAAAGGAATTTACACCGGCCAGTATTGCGTGTCGGATGAGCTTTACGTCGACGGCGCCAAACCCGGCGATCCCTGCCCCACTTGCGGCCGAATCACCGAGACTGTTCATGAGGAAAATTACTTCTTCCAGCTGTCGGCGTTTCAAGACAAGTTGCTGGCGCTTTACGCGGACCCGGAGTTTATTCGCCCCGAGGCCCGCCGCAACGAAGTGATTTCGTTCGTGCGCTCGGGGCTGCGCGATCAGTCGATCAGCCGCTCCACTTTTACCTGGGGTGTTCCCGTACCCGATGACCCGAAGCATGTGATCTATGTCTGGCTCGACGCGCTGGCGAATTACATCACGGCCATCGGCTACGGCTCGTCGCACGCGGGCGCGCGAGAGGCTTTCAAGAGATTCTGGCCTGCCGACGTGCAGATGATCGGCAAAGAAATTGTCCGCTTTCACTGTGTCTATTGGCCGGCATTTCTCATGGCGGCGGGACTGCCCGTGCCTAAAACCATTGTGGCCCACGGCTGGCTGCTCTTCGAAGAGAGCAAAATGTCGAAGTCGCGCGGCAACATCGTGCGCACCGAAACCATTCTCGACGTGCTCGGCGCCGATGCGCTGCGCTATTTTCTGCTGCGCGAAGTCGTCTTCGGCCAGGACGGTTCGTTTTCCTTCGACGCGCTGGTGCAGCGCTACAACTCCGATCTCGCCAATGGCCTGGGCAATCTCGCCAGCCGCACCCTCACCATGATCAACCGCTATTTCAAGGGGGCGGTGCCGTACCCTTCGCATGCCGCGTCGCAACCCGCCGACGAAGCGGTCGCGCAAATCGCGCGCAAGACCATCCGCGAATTCGCAACGCTGTTCGATCAGTTCCAGTTTTCCCGCGCCCTCGAAGCTGCCTGGGCGCTGATCGCCGCCGTCGATAAGTACATCGTCGAGAACGAGCCCTGGGCGCTCGGCGAGAAACCGGATGAGGATAGCCGCTCGCGCCTGGCTACGATCCTTTACACCGCGGCCGAAGCCCTGCGCATCGCGACCGCTCTTGCGTATCCGGTGATGCCCGATGCTGCCGCGAAGATCTGGTCGCAGCTCGGCTTGGGTGACATCAAGAAACTTGATTTGAGCGCTCTCGACTGGGGCCAACTGCCTTTGGGAACCACTCTGGGTGAAGTTCATCCCGTCTTCCCGCGCGCCGACAAGAGCGCCATTGAAAGGATGCAGAAGATGGAAGACGAGCAGAGAACTCCGCCGCCGCTAGATGTTCCGGCGCCGGCAACTGCCGCGCCCGCTGTGCCAGCGGCGCTGGCAGCGGGCCCGGTCCCAGCGCAGACCGCGGACAATAAGATTTCGATCGACGACTTCGCCAAAATCGACTTGCGCGTTGGAGTGGTGAAAGTCGCCGAGCGCGTGCCCAAAGCCGACAAGCTTTTGCGCCTCGAAATTGACATCGGAACGGAAGTCAGACAAGTGCTGGCGGGAATTGCCGAGGCCTACGCGCCCGAGAGTCTTATCGGCCGCAAAGTCGTGATGGTGGCGAATCTGGCTCCGCGCAAGCTGCGTGGCATGGAGTCGAATGGCATGATCGTAGCCGCTTCGCTCGATGGCGGAAAGCCTGTGCTGGCGAGCTTTTTAGAGGATGTGCCGGTGGGCGCTAGATTGAAGTAGATGAAAAACCACACCTCGGACGTCGGACCTTAGACGTTTGGGGTCCGATGTCTGAAGCCCAAGGTCTGAAGTCCAAGGTCTGAGGTCCAGGTTCCGCAGCCCGGTACTATGTTCGTCGACTCTCACGCCCATCTCGATGGCAAGCAGTTCGACTCCGATCGCGAACAGGTCATCGCCCGCGCCCGCGAAGCCGGCGTCGAGACCATCGTCGCGATTGGCAATGGCGACGGGCCTCCTGAGGTTGATCACGGAATTCTGCTGGCCGAGAAATATCCGTTCATCTACGCCACCATCGGAATTCATCCTCACGAGGCGAGGCTGGCGGACGATGCCGCCTATCGAAAAATGGAGGAGCTCGCGAAGCATGCCAAGGTGATCGCCTGGGGCGAGATCGGCCTGGATTATTTCTACGATCACTCTCCACGCGAAGTGCAAAAAGAAGTTTTCCGGCGGCAAATGGAGATGGCGGCGGCCGCGAAGCTGCCTATCGTGATTCACTGCCGCCCCTCCGAAGCCAGTGACGATGCCTGGGAAGACTTTTTCAAAATGATCGGAGAAGATTGGGGCGACAAGGGGCTGGGAGGAATTCTGCACTGTTTCACCGGCACCCGGTCCCAAGCCAAACGCGCTTTGGATCTGGGATTCATGATCTCCTTCGCCGGCAACGTCACTTTTCCGAAGGCGCAGCAGATTCGCGACGCGGCGCTGGAGGTTCCGCTCGACCGCCTGCTGATCGAAACCGACTGCCCCTTTCTCGCTCCGGTGCCGAATCGCGGCAAGCGCAACGAGCCGGCCTTCGTAAAAGATACGGCGAAGAAGTTAGGCCAGTTGCGCGGTCTGACCCCCGAACAAGTCGGCGAGCAAACCAGCCGCAACTTCTACAATTTTTTCAAATTGGCTGAAACCGCTGAAAGCAAAGTTTCGGCACTTTAGTCTCCTAGGCGAGCATCCATTCTGTTAACCTCAGATGTAATATTCCATCATTTCAGAAAGAAATGAAATTCGATGCCCGATAACAGCTTCGACATCGTGAGCAAGATCGACTTGCAGGAAGTGTCCAACGCCATCCAGCAGGCACTGAAGGAAATTCATACGCGTTTCGACCTGAAAGATTCGAAGTCCAACATCGAACTCGAGAAGGACGCGATCATTTTGCACTCGGCCGACGAGTACAAGCTAAAAGCGGTGAACGATGTGCTGCAGCAGAAACTGGTCAAGCGCAATGTTTCGCTCAAAGGTTTGACCTATGGCCCGGTGGAACCCGCCGCGGGTGGCACCTCCAAGCGCAAGGTCACGATGCAGCAGGGCATCGCCATCGAGAAAGCGCGCGAGATCGTAAAGCTAGTGAAGGACTCGAAGAAAAAGGCGCAGGCCTCGATCCAGGGAGACCTGGTTCGCATCGGCAGCAAAGACCGCGACACGCTGCAGGAAGTAATCGCGATGTTGCGGCAGCACGATTTCGGCATCGACTTGCAGTTTACGAACTACCGCACGAATTGAGAAATCGGATTTCAGACTTCGGACTTCGGACCTCAAAACCGGTTCTGCGAGTCGAAGGTCGAAGTCTAAAGTCCGGGGTCTGAGTCTGAGGTCAGGTTCAAATTGAGCGCACCGGCCACCATTCACGGGAAGGAAGTGTTCGACCTTCTGCACGACGATCTCGTCGCTTTGGAAGGCGAGTTCGGCCAGGACACGGTCGCCGGCGTCCAGGCGATTACGGAGATTGGGGAATACCTGCGCAATGGCGGGGGAAAACGCATCCGCCCCGCGTTGCTTCTGCTTTCCTCAAAGCTATTCGGCTATAAAGGCCGCGGCGCGGTTCGCCTGGGGGCAGTGGTCGAGATCATTCACACCGCCACGCTGGTGCACGACGACATCATCGATGAGGCCACGACTCGCCGTGGTCGTCCGGCCGCGAACACTCAGTGGGGCAACTCGAAGTGCGTGCTGGCCGGCGACTGGCTCTACATGCAGGGCTTCCGGCTGGCTGTGCAGGAGCGCAATTTCCGCATTCTCGACTCGCTTATCGAACTAACGCAGCAGATGGTTGAGGGCGAACTGTTGCAGATGGAAAAGCTTGGCCAGCTCATCAGCCTCGATGAGCATTTCGATCTCATCTATCGGAAAACGGCTTGCCTGTTTTCTGTTTGCATGCGGCTGGGCGCAATTCTCGGCGAGGCCACTCCCGCTCAAGAGCAGGCTGTAGCGCGCTACGGCCACGACCTCGGCATGGCTTTCCAGATTGTCGACGATGTGCTCGACCTCACTGCCTCTGAGGAAGTTTTGGGCAAGCCTGTGGCCAGCGATCTGCGCGAGGGCAAAGTAACCATGGCAGTCATTCATGCCCTGGAGCGCTGCACGCCGGGGGAACGCGTCCGAATCGAAACCATTCTTCGCGAGCGCGCTTTCAACGGTGTAACTCACAGCCAGATCATGGACATTCTTCACCGCTACGGTTCGCTCGAAGCCGCCAGCGCTCGCGCCGCTGGCTACGCCCAGTCGGCGCGCAAATCCATTTGCAGCTTCCCTGATTCCGAGATCAAACGCGCTTTGCTTTGGGCCCCGGAGTTTGTTGTTGCTCGGGAGAAGTAGATCAAAGCTTTCATCGCGGAGAACGCTGAGACAGTGGTTTTCCTCAGCGTTGCTCAGCGCCCTCCGCGCGAAGTTCTCAGCGATCTCCGCTAAGGCTTGTTGCCCGAAACTTTGTTTATACTTGAACCGTTTCTCGATTTCCCCTATCCAACACATCTATGGACTTGTTTCTGCTGATGGCAAGGCAAGGGTATGTCCTGACCTTTGGGCTGTTGCTGGCCGAGGCCATAGGCCTTCCCTTTCCAGCGGCCATCGCGCTGGTTGCGGCGGGAGCGGCTGTGGGCGCTCACGCGCTCCGAGGTCCGTATGTTGTACTGGCCGCGATATCAGCCTTGTTGCTCGGGGACACGGTGCAATTCTGGTTAGGCCGCTACATGGGCTGGGCCTTACTCGGATTTCTCTGCCGCGTCTCGATCAATCCGGAAACCTGCATTCTGCGCTCTGCCGAGTCCTTCTACAAGCGCGGCAAGATCACTTTGGTGATTGCAAAGTTCATCCCTGGCGTCAATACCATGGCCGCGCCGCTTGCCGGCAGCATGAAGATGCGCTTCTGGCAGTTCCTGCGCCTTGACATCGTGGGCGCATCGCTTTACACCCTGACCTACTTGCTGGTGGGATATCTCTCCCGCGATTTTCTAGCGGCAGTCTTGCGCGGCTTCCACGCCGCGGGACGCGCCATGGAAGCGGTAGTGGTCGCGGCCCTGCTGGCTTATGGGATTTACCGCTATATCCAATACCGCAAAAACAAAACCTACAGCATCGTTCCGCGGGTGCAGGTGGAAGAGTTGGCCCGCCGCCTGGCTTCCGAAGACGCCGTCCGGGTGCAGATCGTCGACGTTCGCAGCCACGGCTATTACGACTCGGGCGCGGCGCGCATCAAGAACTCCATCCGCATCGAGCCCAACAATCTCGAGGAAGAAATCAAGAACCTTCCCAGGGACAAGGATATTTATCTCTACTGTACTTGAGCGCGCGAAGCGACTAGCGCCCGGGTGGCGCACCTGCTGAGGGAAAAAGGCTTCAACACGTTCGTGATCGTCGGCGGACTGACGGCCTGGCGCAAAGCCGGAGAACCGATCGAGGTGGTTCCACAGAATGATCTGGTGAAATTGCCGACCTTCAGTTAGAGATCGCCTGAGATTTTAGCCGCGGACGCTGATGCGCGAGAAAGAGAGCACCGCTCGCGACGAGATGGGATGGCCCATCGACATGGCGGGACGGAACGTGGTGAAGATCAGCATCCTCTTGACCTGAGGCAGAAGTTCCTGAGACTCCCCGGGATCGGAGAGAATTTTGTAATCCTGGACGCGCCCACGCGAATCCACGTAGGCTTCGATCACCAGCGACTCGGTGTTGATGGAGCTTAGCGTGGTGCCGAAAACGCTCTGCTGCAATTCCGGGCCGGTGTTTAGCATAAGGGGCACATCTTCGTCGCGATTGTTCGCCTGCAACTGCCCGGGCATGGCAAGGATCGCGGTGACCAGCCCAAAGATCAACAAAGCGCAGGCCAGGCCCGCGGTGGCCGGCACCATGAAGGCGTTCAAGGTATTTTCCAACCGCAGGCGCAAGCCTTCAAAGGGAGCGCGGCGAGTTTCGGCCGCTTCGCGCGAGATGGCCAGGCGCAACTTTAGTCCGAGATCGGCCGGCACCTGGGGCCGTCCCATCCGCGTCAGGAGTTGCTGCGTGCGCCGCAGAGAAGTGTATTCGCGATTACAAGCGGAGCAGGCATCCAGATGGCGGCGCAAGGCCTGCATTTCCGTGCCCGTGACCGCGCCGTCGAGATAGGGCGAGAGCAGGCGCTGGGCGTCGGCGCACTTCAAAGTCGTCGAACTCATGCCGAACGCCCAATTGATTTTTTGAGCCATATCGTTCATGGCGTAACCTCGGCTCTTCTGCCCGCTTCCGCCACCTGCGCCGAAAAATTTTCTGTTCTCTCTTCCTCCGGGACAGTGAGTCCTAGTTCGCCGCCGACCTGGCGGACATAGGGCGCGAGCCGCAGCTTCAGGGCCTGGCGCCCGCGGGTCAATCTGGATTTCACCGTGCCCAGGGAAATCTGCAAAATCTCGGCAATTTCTTCGTAGGACATCTCTTCGAGATCGCGCAGGATCAACGTGGTGCGGTAGGGTTCCGGAACTTTCCGCAGTTCCTCGTCCACGCGCTGCTGCACTTCGCGATGCGCCATGGTATCGAAGGGCGAATCGCGCTGGTCGGTGAGCGCGGCCCACAGCGAGTCATCGCCACTCGATAATCCATCGGAGTCCGTCGGCTCGATGCAGGTCTCCTGTGCTTTGTGCCGGAACCACCAGCGCTTCCGATTTGCGGCTTCGTGCAAGGCGATGCGATAGATCCAGGTTTTCAAACTGGATTCGCCGTGGAAGTGCTTCATGCCGCGAAAGACTTTCAGAAATACTTCCTGCGTAGTATCGGCGGCATCGGAAGGATCGCTCACCATGCGATACACGAGGCCGTAGACCGGGCGTTGAAATTCGCCAATCAGCCAGGCGTAGGCCTCTTCCGAGCCGGCCTTCAGTTCGGCGACAATCGTGGCTTCTTCCGCCCGTGCCCCGATCGCGCTTGCCAGATCGCCCAAAGTAGCTCCCGTCTTGCTGTGCGCGTTACTCGACGCAGGAACGATTATAGGGTTTCCCGCGCCCTCCAGAACCGAAAAATTGTCTTCCCGGCGCCGTTTTGGCAAAAACCTTCTTATCGCAATAGACTCCGGGCAGAGCGCCTATGTTCCCGTCGGATAAGTGATTTGTTTGCAATGGGGCAGGCCCAGAATCAGAAGTGAAGCCGGCAAAGTCACTTCGGGGAGTTACCAATAGTGAAGCCATGGCACGGCTTCATTACGCGGAGGTAGATTTCCCGGCAGTGTGCCGAATCTTCTCTAAAATTTGCTGCAACTCGCCCAGGAGTTTTGCCGATCCTTTGTCGAGCTCGAGGGCGCCTTTTTCGAGGAAGGCGAAGGCGCCGTCTCCCTGCAGCTTGGCTGCGTTTTTTTGCGACATTCCGGTCAGCACCACTACGGGTATCCATTCGGTCGCAATGTCCTGTTTGAGGGCGGCGAGCACGTCCAGTCCGGTCATTTTCGGCAACAACATATCGAGCAGGATCAAGTCCGGCAGTTTCTCGCGCGCCAGGCGCAAGCCTTCCTCGCCATCGACCGCGCAACTCACTTCATAACCAGCGCGCGTGAGCGCGCGTTCTGTGGTAACTCGCAAGAACTTGCTATCTTCCACTAGAAGAATCTTGGTCATTTCTGGGCGAGCCTGCACAACTTCGTAGATTCACGCATTCCAGGAAAACACTAACAATGCTCTATGGGAACTATCGGCAGAAGCCACCAAGAGATGAGTCAGGATTTCGGATACGTATCGAGTGGGGCGCGAGGAATCGCGCGTGCGTCCACGGGCGCAGGCGAGTTTAAGAAATGGCGCCGGCAAGCGCCCGTTCCGGCATTTGCAGATGGAACAAGCGTTGCAAGGCGTTCGCCAGCTGTTCCTGTTCCACTTTTTCTGGAAACTCTTTCAGCTCTCGGGCCAGGGAACCCGAGATTCGCTGCGTCATCCGGGACATCACCGCATCGAGCATTTCGTCCTGGTCCTGGGAGAACGGTCCGTTCTCGGTTCGGAAAGAATCCAGCTCTTGCCGGCAAATCTCATCCAGTCGCTGGCGCAGCGCTACGATCGTGGGCACCACGCGCTCGGCCAACAACTTGCGGCGGAAGCCTTGGGCCTCGGCCAGCAGAATTTTCTGCGCGGCGGCAGCGGCCATTTCGCGCTCGCCGGCGTTGTGTTCGACCACGTCTTCAAGGTCGTCCAAGTCGTAGAGGAAGGCTCCTTTAACCTCGCGCACCGCGGAGTCGATGTCGCGGGGCATGGCGATATCCACGATCACCAGCGGGCGATTTTCGCGGCCGCGAAGCAGGTGCTCGGCTTCTTCCCGGCTGAGAATCGTGTGCGGACAGGAAGTCGAGCTGATGATGATATCGGCCTCGGCCATTTGCTGCCAGCGCTGCTCGAACGGGACCGCGACTCCATCCAACTTGGCGGCGAGCTCAGCGGCGTGCTCCAACGTGCGATTGATGACGCAGACCGAATTGGCCCCGCGATTGAGCAGGCCGCGGGCGGAGAGTTCGCTCATCTTGCCCGCGCCTAAGAGCAGGACTTTCTTGTTTTCTAAAGTCCCGAAAATCTTCCGCGTGAGTTCCACCGCCGCATAGGGGATGGAAACCGAGGAGTTGCCGATCGCGGTTTCGTTGCGCACGCGCTTCGAAACCGTGAGCGCCTTTTGCATCACGGCATCGAGGAAGCGGCCTGTGGTGCCGACCTTCTGCGCTTGCTGCCAGGCTTGTTTCACCTGCGCGATCACTTGCGGTTCGCCCAGCACCATGGAATCGAGCGTGGAGGCTACTCTGAAAATATGCAGGAGGGCGGCTTCGTCGAGCAGGCGGTAGAAGTGATTCCACTCGTCGAGGCGCAATCCGAATTCGGCGCCGAGCAGGCGCATCACGGAGTTGGCCGCCAGCGTGACGTCTTTCGCCCACAGCAAGAATTCCGTGCGGTTGCAGGTGGCGAGAACTATGAGTTCTTCGATACCTTCCGCTTGCGACAATTTCAGCAGGACTTCGTAACGCCGTGCTTCGCTGATCCAAAAGCGTTCCCGCACCTCGACCGGGGCGGTTCGGAAGTTCAGTCCGATGACCATGAGTGTGGGTTCCACAGATTCGACTCCTCGCCCTTCAGGATCGGAAAAGCATCCCGCATGCCAAAGCTACACATCGGTGTTTGGAGAAAAAAGATGAGTGTTTTCAGCGGTTTGGCTGTCTTGGCGGGGCGGGGAAGCGGACAGTTTTGGGCGATATCACTCTGGGGCGGTGTCTTTTAGCCCGGAGGGGCGCTTAGGGCAGCGATTGTAGAGATTCAGAGAATTCTTTGGATTGCCCCGGGGGCGCGCTCCGAGCGGGACTCTCCCCGCCGCAGGTTTTCCTGGTATCTCTCTCGAACATGCCGGAGCGTTATGACCGGAAGTCTGCCCAGAGCCCACACGCGTACCCCGTGAAACCCTGTGTACCCGTGTTTGAAGGTTTAGCTTTCGGCCTCAAACATTTGCATCGCCGGTTGTCAGCGGAATCGCGCGTGCCAAACTCTGTCGCCAAATGTCTTGGCTCACCGTGCTGCTTCGGACGAAACAACATCCTTCGGAGCTTTCGCTTTCGGTTCATACACGCAGAAGGGTTCTTCGTCGAGATAGTTGCCGGTGGCGGCGTAGGCGCGGGCACGGCATCCCATGCAGACGTTGCGGAATTCGCAGCAGCCGCACTTGCCTTTCAGGTTGTCGACGTCGCGCAGTTGATTGAATACGACCGAGTTTTCCCAGACGTCGGCGAAGGGCTGCTTGTTAAGATCGCCGGCCAGAGCGGGGAGATATCCGCAGGGGAAAACCTCGCCTTGATTCGAGATGAAGCACACCGCGGTTCCCGCCAGGCATCCCTTGGTCATGGCGTTCATGTCGGAAGGATGGGCGCCAGGATGGCCGACGGCTTTGCCGATGCCTAGCGGCTTGAGTTCGATGCCGGTTGAGCCGGGCATGGTCATATCGGTAGGAGCGATCTCAGCGGGAGTACCGATCGGCCCTCGGCTGGGCGAACTTGATGCGGGGGGAAGCGGCTGCCCGGAGGCCTCTGCCGCAGCACTGGCCGAACGGTGCTCGGCCACGCGCCGTTGCCGGACCACGCGGAAATAATGCGGGGCGCAGGTCGCCTTCAGCTCGATGCCGCCTTCGAGCGAGCGATCGTAAAACCAGTTCAGCATGCGCTCGTACTCTTCCGGCGGGACCATTTGCTCGCTGGCGATATCGACTCCGCAACCCACCGGTACCAGCAAAAATGTGTGCAGCGCGTCGGCGCCGATGGACCGGGCTAGATTTAGAACGTCGGGAAGCTGATGCGCATTGTGGCGGGCGATGGTGGTGTTGATCTGCACCGACATGCCGAGATCTTTCAGATTGCGAAAGCCGGTGATGGCTGCGTCGAAGGCTCCGGGTATGCCGCGGAAGGTGTCGTGCGTGGCCGCGTCGGCGCCGTCGAGGCTGATGGCGACGCGCTTCACGCCGCTAGCGACGATCTTTTGCGCCACCTGCTTCGTGACCAGTGTGCCGTTCGTGGCCAGGGCTACGCGCAGGCCCTTGTCGGTGGCGTAGCGCGCCAACTCGAAAATATCGGAGCGGAATAGCGGCTCGCCGCCGCTGAGCACGAGAATCGGCGAAGACACTGCCGCGATCTGATCGATGATGTTGCGCGCGGTTTGCGTCGACAGATCGGAGGGAGAACTCAGCTCGGTGGCGTTGGCGCGGCAGTGAATGCAGCGCAGATTGCAGCCTTTGGTCAGCTCCCAGAAAATCAGGCGCGGCTTGTTCTGGTTCGCCTGCGAGGATTGCCGATCGGAGTGCGAATGGTTTGCGGGATGTCCGCCGCCGTTAGAAATTGAAGTAAGCATTTCTGAATTGCCTTCCCACAGAAGTAAGAGGATTCCCAGCCACGGGCTAACGATATCCGAGGGGCAAGATCTCGGCGGTGACTGATGTCACCCGAAATTGTGATGGGGGTCACGGGGGGAAAGAAGTAGCGCCGGCATCTTGCTGGCTGTCTACGGCCTGTTCTTAGTTTGTGGGGGGGCCGTCTCACGGGCCCGCGCAGCGGGCGAGCACGCCGGCCGGACAACCGCCGGGACGGCGGCGCCACTTTCGCGGTGGTGCGTCTGCACCACTAGTTGTGATTGGCGATGTCTTTCAGCGCTGCCGTGTTGCGAATCACCAGCGTCGATCCTTTCGTCTGCACGATCTGCTGCTTCTTCATCTCGGCAAACAGGCGCGTCACCGTCTCGCGCGAAGTGCCGATCATCTGCGCGATTTCTTCGTGGGTGAGTTTGAGCCTGAGGCGCGGCTCGGCTTTGTTGGCGTCGCCATTCTTCGTGGTCCATTCCAGCAGCAGCGTGGCCAGCTTCTCGGCCGCGGAGTGCGAAAGCCCCAACGCGCGCACGTCTTTGCAGGCGTTGTGATATTTCGCGCTCAACTGCTCGGCCACTTTGAAGCAGGCTTCCACATCTTCTTTTAGAAAGCGCAGAAAGTCGTCGCGCTTGACGAAGTTCACCTGGCAGGGATCGATGGTCTCCGCCGTCACTTCGTATGGCTTGCCGGAGATCGTGGCGCTCAGCCCCAGCACTTCGCCGGGCTCGGCCAGCTTCACGATCATGGTGCGGCCGCTCGGTGAGTTAATGGAAAGTTTGACCGTGCCTTTGCACAACACGAAAATGCCACGCGGAACCTGGCCCTCCACGAACAGCACCGCACCCTGGGGGTAGGCGCTGGCAAACTTCATGTTTTCGAAGGTCTGCAGCGCGGTGGGAGAAAGATCGCAGAAGATGCGATCGGCTCGCAACTTGCAAGTGACGCAACTTTCGACGATCTCCAGACCATATGGCGAGAGCATGAACCAGCCTCCTCTTGCGAATACCTAGAACAATTTCAGGCCCAGCCGCTTCGAGTGCGTAAAGCCCTGCCAGCAAACCAGCCTGCCGCCAGTGTCCTTCCCAAAGGAATGCTTGGCTGTGTTGCGCGATACACGCGATTGTGACGTTCCTCACATCTGGTGCCCCTTCGGCACCAGTCGCGTGAGACCTCACTAATCTAAGGCTGAAAGCCGATGGTCCCTGTGATCCAGATCACATTCAACTGTGACTCGTCTTGCAGCGTGTTACCGGGGCGGTAGTCCATCCTTGAAAACAGTCAGGCGGAAAATAAAAACGCACTCATAAGGCAGGCAATGATGAAACGCAAGTTTAAGACCATGGATGCAAACGAGGCGGTGGCTTATGTCGCCTACCGGGTGAACGAAGTGATCGCGATTTATCCGATTACTCCTTCTTCGAATATGGGCGAGTGGGCGGATGAGTGGTCGGCGCAGGGAATCAACAATATCTGGGGCACTGTGCCCCATGTGATGGAGATGCAGAGCGAGGGCGGCGCGGCCGGAGCGGTGCACGGCGCGCTGCAGACCGGTTCGCTCTCGACGACCTTTACGGCCTCGCAGGGATTGCTGCTGATGATCCCGAACATGAATAAGATTGCGGGCGAACTGACGGCGACGGCGTTTCATGTTTCGGCACGCACGTTGGCGAGCCATGCGCTGTCGATCTTTGGCGATCATTCGGATGTCATGTCCTGCCGCATGACTGGATTTGCTCTGCTCAGTTCGAACTCGGTGCAGGAGGCGATGGATTTTGCGTTGATTGCGCAGGCGGCGGCGCTGGAGTCGCGGATTCCATTCCTGCATTTCTTCGACGGCTTCCGCACCTCGCATGAAGTGAACAAGATTGAAATGCTGTCCGAAGACGATATGCGCGCGCTCATTCCTATGGATCGCGTCTTCGAGCATCGTCGGCGCGCGCTTTCTCCCGATCATCCGGTGCTGCGGGGCACGGCGCAGAATCCCGACGTGTTCTTCCAGATGCGCGAGCGGGCCAACTCTTATTACGACGCCTGCCCGGGGATGGTGCAGTCGGTGATGGACAAGCTCGCGGCCCTGGTCGGCCGACAGTATCATCTCTTCGATTACGTGGGCGCGCCCGATGCCGAGCGCGTGATCATTGCCATGGGCTCGGGCGCGGAAGTGGCGCACGAAGCCATTGCGCATCTTAATGCGCAGGGCGAGAAGCTGGGATTGTTGAAAGTTCGTTTGTATCGTCCCTTCGCGACCGAGGCGTTCCTCGCGGCCCTGCCGGCCAGCGTGCGCAAGATCGCGGTGCTCGATCGCACCAAGGAATCAGGCGGCATCGGCGAACCTCTTTATCTCGACGTAGTGAATGCGCTGCATGAAGGAGCGAAGTCGGGCAAGAGTCTGCGGCCAGCGCCGGTGGTTGTGGGTGGGCGCTACGGGCTTTCGTCGAAGGAATTTACTCCGGCGATGGTCAAGGCGATTTATGACAATCTAAAGGAGGTGCAGCCCAAAGCTCATTTCACCATCGGCATTCACGACGATGTGGGCCACACCGATCTTTCTTATGACGCAAGCTTTTCCACCGAGCCCGAAACCGTGGTGCGGGCGATGTTCTACGGCCTGGGCGCGGATGGCACGGTGGGCGCGAATAAAAATTCGATCAAGATTATTGGCGAGAATACCGACAATTACGCGCAAGGTTACTTTGTTTACGACTCCAAAAAATCGGGCGCGGCTACGATTTCGCATTTGCGCTTCGGGCCGGAGCCGATTCGTTCGAGTTATCTTATCTCCAGCGCGAACTTTGTCGCCTGTCATCAGTGGATCTTCCTCGAGCGCTACGACATGCTGAGCGCGCTGGTTCCGGGCGGGACGTTTCTTCTCAATAGCCCCTTCGGCGCCGCCGAAGTTTGGCAGCATTTGCCGCGCGTGGTGCAGCAGCAGCTCATTGCCAAACGCGCCAAGTTTTATGTGATCGACGCTTATCAGGTGGCGCGCGACACCGGCATGGGCAGCCGCATGAATACCATCCTGCAGGTTTGCTTCTTCGCCATCTCGAAAGTCTTGCCGGCGGAGCAGGCGATTGAAGCCATCCGCAAATCGATTCGCGACACTTATGGCAAGAAGGGCGAAGAGATCGTGCAAAAGAACATGAAGGCTGTCGACGAAACTCTGGCCCACTTATTCGAAGTGAAAGTGCCGGCGGAGGCCAGCAGTACCATCGAGATGCCACCGCCATTTTCGCCTTCCGCCCCGGATTTCGAACGCGATGTGCTGGGCATGATTTATGCCGGTCGCGGCGAAGAGCTGCCGGTCAGCGTATTTCCCGTCGATGGAACTTTCCCCACCGGCACAGCGAAATGGGAGAAGAGAAATCTCGCTCTCGAAATTCCCGCGTGGGATTCGAATATCTGCATCCAGTGCGGCAAGTGCGCCATGGTCTGCCCGCACTCGGTGATTCGTGTCAAAGTTTACGACTCGAAAGAGTTGGTGGGCGCGCCTGCAACTTTCAAATCGACGACCACGCGCGATAAAGAATGGCAGGGACTGAACTATACCATTCAGGTTGCGCCGGAAGACTGCACGGGGTGCGGCATCTGCGTGGAAATCTGTCCGGTGAAGAACAAGGCGGAGACACGGCTGAAAGCCATCAACATGGTGGCGCAACCGCCGCTGCGCGAGCCGGAGCGCGCCAACTGGGATTTCTTCTTGAAGATTCCGGAACTCGACCGCCGCAACATTAAACCCGGAAGCATTCGCCAGCAGCAAGTGCAGGAGCCTCTGTTCGAATTCTCCGGCGCCTGCGCGGGCTGCGGCGAAACTCCTTACCTGAAGCTGATGTCGCAGCTGTTTGGAGACCGGGCCATCATCGCCAATGCCACGGGATGCTCCTCGATCTACGGCGGCAACCTGCCGACAACTCCGTGGACGAAAAACAGTGCTGGCCGAGGCCCCGCGTGGTCGAATTCGCTATTCGAGGACAATGCCGAGTTCGGACTGGGTTTCCGCCTCTCGATCGATAAACAGACCGAATTCGCGCAAGAGTTAGTGAAGCGCCTGGCGGGAACGATCGGCGAAGCGCTGGCGAGCGCGATTCTGGATTCCCCACAGAAAGACGAAGCCGATATTTACGAACAACGGCAGCGCGTCGATCTGCTGAAAGAAAAGATCGAGGGACTGAGATCAACCGATGCCAAGCAACTGCTTTCGGTGGCCGACTTGCTGGTGAAGAAGAGCATCTGGATCGTGGGCGGCGATGGCTGGGCTTATGACATTGGCTACGGCGGACTCGATCACGTCCTGGCCAGCGGACGCAACGTCAATGTGCTGGTGCTCGATACCGAGGTTTATTCGAACACCGGGGGCCAAGCCTCAAAGTCGACGCCGCGCGGAGCGGTCGCGAAGTTTGCCGCCGGCGGCAAACCGGGATTGAAAAAAGATCTCGGACTCATCGCCATGAGCTACGGCAACATTTATGTCGCGAGCGTCGCCATGGGCGCGAAAGATGAGCACACGTTGAAAGCGTTTCTCGAGGCCGAGGCTTACAACGGGCCGAGCCTGATCATGGCGTACTCGCACTGCATCGCACACGGCATCGACATGACCACCGGGATGTCGAATCAGAAAGCGGCGGTGGACTCCGGGCAGTGGTTGCTTTATCGCTACAACCCCGAGCGCGCGGCGCAGGGCGAGAATCCATTGATTCTGGATTCGCGCGCGCCCACCCGCAGAGTCGCGGAATACATGCAGATGGAGACGCGCTTCAAGATGCTCACCAAGAGTCGTCCTGAGGCCGCCAAGCGTCTTTGGGAAGAAGCGCAGGACGACGCGATGAATCGCTTCCATCTTTACGAATATCTGGCGCAGCGCAAGGGTAGCAAAGAGCCAGTGAAGTCCGAGTAATTTATTTCGAAATGCAGGACGCGGCTCGCTGTGTTCCGCATAGCGACCAGAACTCGCACGAAAACTTTCATAAGACAGCGGCGGGAGCTCGAAAGTCGCTCCCCCCGTCAGGAGAAATCATGATCGACCTCAGCACTTCCTACCTGGGTTTACCGCTGCGCACACCATTAGTCGCTTCGGCATCGCCGCTGTCTCAAGAAATTGACGGCATTCGCCGCCTCGAAGATGCAGGCGTGTCGGCCATCGTGCTCTATTCGCTGTTCGAAGAGCAATTGCGTCAGGATACCTTCGAACTCGAACAGCGCCTGTTCGAAGGCACCGACAGTTTTGCCGAGGCCGCGAGCTTCTTTCCCCAGCCCGACGAATTCCGCCTGGGGCCCGAGGGGTATCTCGAGCACATTCGGCTCGCCAAGCGGGCGGTTTCGGTGCCGATTATCGCCAGCCTGAACGGGGCGACGCTCGGTGGCTGGGCCAGCTATGCCAAGCAGATGGAACAAGCCGGCGCTGACGCCATCGAGTGCAATATTTATTTCATCCCCACTAATCCCGACGTGTCGAGCTCCGAAATCGAGAAGACGTATATCGACATTCTCCGCGAGGTGAAAATTTCCGTTTGCATCCCGGTGGCCGTGAAGGTGAGCCCGTTCTTCAGCAACATGGCGAATATGGCGAAGCGCTTCGACCAAGCGGGGGCGGATGGGCTGGTGCTGTTCAATCGTTTCTATCAACCCGACATTAATCTCGACGAACTGGAGATTCAACCCAACGTTTTGCTGAGCACGCCACAGGCGCTGCGCCTGCCGCTGACCTGGATCGGCATTCTTTTCGGCCGCTTTCGCGCCAGCCTGGCTGCCACCAGCGGCGTGCATGGCCCCGAAGATGTAGTTAAATTGCTGATGGTGGGAGCCGACGTTACCATGCTGTGCTCCACGCTCTTGCGCAACGGCATCCGCCACCTTCATCCATTAGAAGGCGGCTTGCTGGAGTGGATGGAGAAACACGAGTACGAGTCGGTCGAGCAGATGAAGGGCAGCATGAGCCAGATCCGCTGCTCGAATCCCTCCGCCTTTGAGCGCGCGCAGTACATGAAGGCAGTGAAGGGCATGCAGCATGTGAGGGTAACGGCGCGCGAAGCCTGGAGAGTTCTGAGCGAAGATTAGCCCGCTCTCTGTGATCGTTACGATTCAGGCAGCCCGTAAAGAACTCCGACCCCGATGAAGGAATAGCTATCTATGCCGGTTACCAAGAAGGAAGCGCTGGATTATCACTTCGGCTCATGCCCGGGAAAGATCGAAGTCACTCCGACCAAGCCCTGCCGCACGCAGCAAGATTTAAGCCTGGCCTACACCCCGGGAGTCGCCGACCCGTGCATGGAGATTTATCGCAATCCGCACGACGTCTTCAAATACACCGCCCGCGGGAATCTGGTCGCGGTGGTCACCAACGGCACCGCTGTGCTCGGGCTCGGCGATATTGGCGCGCTCGCGGGCAAGCCGGTGATGGAAGGGAAGGCGGTTCTGTTCAAGCGCTTTGCCGGGGTGGATGTTTTTGATCTCGAACTCAATACGCACGATCCAGACGAAGTCATCAAAGTCTGCCAGTTGCTCGAGCCCACCTTCGGCGGCATCAACCTCGAAGACATCAAAGCGCCGGAATGTTTCTACATCGAAGAGACGTTGAAGAAAACGATGAAGATTCCCGTCTTTCATGACGACCAGCACGGAACCGCGATCATCTCCGGGGCTGCGTTGTTGAATGCTCTCGAAGTGGCGGGCAAAGATATCGGCAAAATTCGCCTCGTGATTAACGGTGCCGGAGCTTCGGCCGTGGCAACCGCCGAACACTATGTTCGCCTCGGCCTGAAGCGCGAGCACATCACGCTGTGCGACACCAAGGGAGTGGTTTACAAAGGCCGCAGCGAAGGCATGAATCCCTACAAAGAGCGCTTCGCGCAGGATACCAAGTTGCGCACACTGGCCGAGGCGATGATCGATGCCGACATGTTCCTCGGGCTCTCGGTCGGAGGCGCGGTGACGCAAGAAATGGTGCGGTCGATGGCGGCGCGTCCGATTGTGATCGCCATGGCGAATCCCAATCCTGAGATCACTTACGAGGATGCCAGAGCCTGCCGCAGCGATGTGATCATGTGCACCGGTCGCTCCGACTATCCCAACATGGTGAACAATGTTCTCGGATTTCCTTTCATCTTCCGCGGCGCTCTTGATGTGCACGCGACCGAGATCAACGAAGAGATGAAGCTGGCCGCGACGCGCGCCCTCGCAGCTTTGGCAAAAGAAGATGTGCCGGAGTCGGTGTGCCGAGCCTACGGAGTCGCGCGCTTGAGTTTCGGCCCCGATTATCTGATTCCAAAGCCCTTCGATCCGCGCGTGCTGGTCTGGGAGTCCTCTGCAGTGGCCCGGGCCGCGATGGATACGGGCGTGGCGCAGGAGCCTTTAGATATTCCGGCCTATCGCGAAAAATTGGAGCGCGCGTCCAACCGATATTTACAGCATGAGGCCGCCGGCGTGGAAGAAACCGAAGAACCGGTCGCGCAGGCTGATTAAACTGGGTATCATGCGGCGACCGGCTCCCCGTCGGACCCACCATCTACTTCTCCTGCAGGGTCTCGATATAGCGCGTCAAGTTGGCCACGCGTTGCTCGACTTCGCTGTCATGCCCATGGCTCATCCCCCAGAATAGCGGTCCCCACACCGGCATGTCTTTGGATCCGTGCGCCGGCAGATCGGCGGTGCCGCGGATGGTCGAGTTCACTTTCATGGCAGGAAACTTCCCTCCATTGTTCTTGCTGAGTAAGGTCAGGTTGGCAGGCGGAATCTTCAGCGCGCTGGCGGCCGGGCCGTCGCCTTTGCCCTCCACGCCGTGGCAGACGGCGCAGTAGGCCTTGAACATCTCCTTGCCCGAGGCCGGCGATGTGGTCTTGATGGTGGAATGTTGAATGGTTTTCTCGCTTGAGCCCTGGCTCTGGTCCTGTGCCGAGACCAGATTAACAGCCAACATCAGGGCGGCGAAAATCATGATCACTTTGTTTCGCGACATTGTGCTCTCTCCTTGGTCGGCCTGATTCAAGCTCGACCGAATGAAACGCGAGGCTATGCGACTGACCGAACCTTCCCCAAAGCGGCTCGATTCTACTCCACCGCCTATGAAAAGGTAAGGCCGCTATACCTCTTCGTTATTGATAGTCGAAGGCTTCGGCTCTTGGCTGTGATCCAACGCACAAATAGCGGTGTTGTCGCGCGGAGGGTAACGGATTAGGGAAAGCCGATCTCCGCCTCTCGTTGCATTCTTCAACTCTGCTGTTGCAGGACGCAACGCCGCGGCGCGATGGTCGTAAGTGATTGATTGCTTGATGTGCAGTCGCGCGAAGCCCTTCGAATCCCACCCACTTCGATTTCCCCTGTTGCGATTTCTATCAGAGCAATGTTGACAACCGAATCCCGCAGGCACGCCTTATAACTCGAGCTTGCGATCCATGTGCTTGCCGGCAAGCGAGATAGCCCCGCATCGCGGTCCGCGATTGGATTTCTCTCAGCGTGGCATGGCGATTGCCTTAGCAAAAGGTGAGCGGCTCGCAGAAGTAAAGACGGCCCTCCGACGAGGTGACTTATGACAGTCCTACTGGTTCTCTTCACATTCGTAAGCTTCTTAGTGATCGATCATTTCCGCAGCCGCCGCGCCATGGTTCGACCCGCATTGCAAGTTGCCGATGCTACGCACGCCGCCGCGCCAGCCGAAGCGGTCGCTCCTCGGCTGCAGCCCGCGCTGGTTGGCGGCTTCGCGGTGCCCGAGAATCTGCGCTATCATCCGGGCCACACCTGGGCATTGAGCGAGAGCCCCAGCCTGGTGCGAGTCGGCATGGATGATTTTGCTTCCAAGCTGACCGGCAAAGTCGAGAACATTAGGCTGCCGCAACGCGGCCAGTGGATTCGCCAAGGCCAGAAGATTTGCACTCTGTATCGCGACGACGCCGCGGTCGAAATGGTTTCGCCGATCGAGGGCACGATTTCGGATATCAACCAGGCGCTGGCCGCCGATCCGAAGCTGGCGCTGCGCGATCCTTACGGCGAAGGCTGGTTGGTCACGGTGCAGGCTCCCGATGCCAAGACGAGCTTCCGCAATCTGCTGGGCGGCGCGATGGCCCGGTGGTGGACCGAGGAATCCGCGAGCCGCCTGCAGCGCCACATGCCGCTGGCAGTGGCCGGAGCCTATGCCCAGGATGGCGGCGTGGCCGTAGATAATCTCGCAGCCCAGATTCCGCCGAAAGAGTGGCTGCCGATCGCGAAAGAGTTCTTTCTGTCATAAACCCTCGCGGACTCAAAAAGGGGCCCGCTGAATACTGGCCGCCCGGATCCCAGGCTGAACGAGCCCGGACACCGGGCGGCTGGTTTCTCGCGTCGATTCTTTTGAAGCGGTGTGGTGTATATGCATATTCGTATAGACGCGGGCGCTCCTCCAGGAAACGAGGGCGTTACGCGCAAGATGTTAAGAAAAAGATGCTAAGAAGAAGATGTTAAGAACAAGATGCGAATGAGCCCGCGACGGAAGAAGGAACTGGCGGTTTTTGGCGGCGTTGCCCGGCGGTCAGATCGATACTTCCGATATCCCCGAGCTTCCCCTTAGCGCCTGGAAAGAGGCGCTTCGGGGACGGTTCCGTCGTCCGGTGAAACAGGCAGTATGCCTGCGTCTGGATGCCGATATCGTGGCTTGGCTTAAGAAGAAGGGCAAAGGATATCAGACGCGCACGAACGGCATCCTGCGGCAGAGCATGTTGTGCGCGAGGGGAAACGGTAGCGTGGCGATATTTCAGCCACGATCCACAGCGGCGTCTCAATCAAAGGACTTGCAAAGCTGGGGCATGGTTTCAACCGCGGTCCGGCTTGACCACGCTCTGCACGTCCTGATCGAGGGCCACCAGGAAGGGCAGAAGGCGCTCGACCGAAAACTGCCGAAACTCCCCGCCAGCATCTTCGAGATGTCGGGCTGTCGAACTCCAAACAATTCCGCCGCTTTCACCTGCTTCAGTCCGCGGTCTTTCCGGATGTTGTCGATCTTTAAAACTAGCTGCGCCTTGACTCGGTGCTTGTCCGCATTGGGCACGCCGATATCCTTGAAACACATCGCCGCGTGCAGTTTCGATAGCCCTTCCCGCGGAATTTTCAACTTGGGATATCGCTATACCACTCCAACGCGGGCGGTCTCATGGGGTATAACTGTTATACCCATACGATTTCATTTCGAAGAGCGCAAGAGCATCCAGTTGCGGGCGAGCCCCAGGAAGGAAATTGGGTTCCAGGAGGCGCAGGAAGTCTTCTCGCACCCGTATTACCTTGACCAGCGTTCGGATTGGCGTGAACAATATCGGGCGATCGGATGGGTCGGAGACAAGTTGTATGCCGTCATCTTGGAGATGCCTTAAGACACCCGAGAGGAACAGGAACTTGATGAAGAACACTCGTAAAACGCGAAAGCTCAAGCCAGCGGAGCGCATCGCCCGCCTCGCCGATCGAGGCAAAAATGTGTCTCGATTCTTCACCCACCGCGGAAAAATGATGGCCTCGATCCAGAGAGTAAATGTCGATCTGGCCTCGGGCATGTTGGAGGAACTGGACCGAGCCGCCGAGGAATTGAATATCAGCCGGCAGGCGGTCATCAAGACGCTGATCCGACAGGCGCTCGACCACCAGTACATGGCGCGAAGGGGTCGTCCTTCAAGGGCCGGAGCATGAGTGAAACTTAGCGAAGCATGGCTAGCGCGAGCTGGCAACTTTGGGCTGTTCGAAATCCGTGGCCTTGGGGCGGCCCTCGACCAGGTGCATGGTATTGAGGATGGTCTCGATCACTGCCTTATTGCCCAGGGCGGTGTTGATCATCACATGATAAAGGGAGCGGGTGGGCCAGTCGGCGTTGAAGTAATGTTTGACGAAGGCGATGCGCTCGCGGTCGATGGTTTCGACTCGCTCTTCGGCTTCCGATTCCGGCAGGCCATCCTGCAGCAGCCGCCGAATTTTTTCCGAGCGCGGGGCGTAAAGGAAAACGTGGAAGGCCCCGGGTTGGTCGCGCAGAAAGTACGGCGCGCCGCGGCCCACCACCACCGCATCGCCCTCCTGTGCGATCTTCGCCGTGATTTCTTCCATCATTTCGACCATGCAGTCGCTGTCAAAGGCTCGGTTTTCGATGGTGGACTGAGCCTCGTGGCTGCCGCGCCAGAAAGTTTTGGCCAGGCGGTAGAAGCGGCTGTCCATGCGCTCGTCGCACCGCCGGACGCTTGCGGCATCCACATTGGCCATGCGGGCGATTTCGTCGGTGAGCAGGCGGTCCCAGAGCTTCCAGCCCAGATAGTCGGCCAGCTGGGCGGCAATGGCGCCGCCGCCGCAGCCATACTCCCGCTCGATGGTAATCAGGCGAAACATTGAGTTCCGTCCATCGGAAGCAATTTTCCGAGCACTAGTGTACCGCGATTCCCCCCGGTTTGCCTTTTTTCATCAGGAAAACCAGCGGGATCATGGCCAGAATCGAGATGCCCAAGAGCCGGAAGTCGTCGATATAGGCAAGCATCGTCGCTTGCCGTTGCACCGTTGCCTGGATCATGGCGTAGGCCTGCTGCGTGGCAAAGGCGGCGCTGGCGCCGTGGGCCCGCATGGCCTCACTTGCGGCGTTCAGCATGGCGCGAAAAGCGGGGTTTCCCGGGGTGAGGTTCTTGGAAAGATCGTTGAGATGAACCTGGGTGCGCCGGTCGAGCATGGTCGTGACCAGGGAAATCCCCACGCTGCCGCCAATGTTGCGCGCCAGGTTCATCAAGCCGGAGGCGGCGTTGTTCTTTTCGCGCGGCAGGAAGGCGTAGGCCGCAGTGTTGATGGGCACGAAGAGAAATGCCATGCCGACCGCCTGAAAGATACGAGCCACAGCCGCGGTGCGAAAGTCGATTTCGAGATCGAAGCCCGCCATGTGGAACAAAGCTCCCGAGAGCACGACCAGGCCGAAAACCAGCAGCCAGCGCGGGCTGTAGCGTGAGAGCAGGAATCCCACCAGGGGCAGCAAAAGCATGATCGCAAAGCCGCCGGGCATGAGCGCGAAGCCCGACTCCTGCGCCGTGTAGCCCAGTAGCGTCTGCATAAAAAGCGGCAGCAGCAGCGTACTGCCGAGCAGGGCAAAGCCCAGCATGAACATCAATAAATTCGAGATGCCGAAGGTGCGATCGCGAAACAGGTGCAGGTCGATGATGGGGTCCTTGTGTCGCCACTCCCATATCACCACAAAGATCAACGAGATCGCGCAGATCACAGAGAGGATCACGATGAAATGGGATTCGAACCAGTCGTCACGCTGGCCTTTGTCGAGGACGACCTGCAACGTTCCCAGGCCCAGCGCCACGAAGCCAAGGCCAATGTAATCGATTTTAGTTTCGCTGAGCTTGCGGCGGCGAAAGTAGGGCGGGTCTTGAATCAGCCGGGTGGTGAGCAAGATCGAAAGGATGCCGACCGGAATGTTGATGAAAAAAATCCAGCGCCAGGTGAAGTTGTCGGTGATCCATCCGCCGAGAGTAGGGCCGATCGCCGGGGCGGTGACCACCGCGACGCCGTAGACCGCAAAGGCCATGCCGCGCTTGGCGGGAGGGAAAGTATCGGCCAGAATGGCTTGCTCGGTGGGCTGCAAGCCTCCGCCGCCGGCGCCCTGCAGCACCCGAAAGAAAATCAGAGTGGCAAGATTGGGCGCAAGGCCGCATAAAAAAGAGCTGATCGTGAACAGGGCCACGCAGCCCATATAAAAATTCTTGCGGCCCAGGATGGAAGAGAGCCAGCCGCTCAGCGGCAGCACGATGGCGTTCGAAACCAGATAGGATGTGAGGACCCAGGTGCTTTCATCCTGCCCCGCGGAAAGGCTGCCGGCAATGTGCGGCAGGGCCACGTTGGCGATGGAAGTGTCGAGCACCTCCATGAAGGTCGCAAGCGTAACCGTGATCGCGATGATCCACGGATTTACCGCCGGACGCCACGCATCAGCATCGTTAAACGTGGCGGCCGAGGCGCTCATTGCCGGATCCAGACCTTGGGATCGACGGACATTCCCGGAAGCAGCGAATGATCTTTATTTTCGCCGGGATCGAGCACGATCTTCACCGGAATGCGCTGCACCACTTTGACGTAGTTGCCCGTGGCGTTCTCCGGTGGCAGCAGGCTGAAGCGGGCGCCGCTGGCTCCGGCAAAGCTATCGACCTTGCCTTTGTACGACCGTCCGCTGGCGTCGACTTCGAAGGTCACGCGCTGGCCGATTTTCATTTCTTTGAGCTGCGTCTCTTTGAAATTGGCGGTGATCCAGACGTCGTCGAGCGGAATCACTTTCAGAAGCTCCTGGCCGGGAGTTACGTTCTGGCCGACTTCGACGGTGCGATTCGTGGCCACCCCCGCGACCGGAGCCATCACTTTGGTGTACTGCAGATTCAGTTGGGCCTGATCGAGGTCGGCTTTTTTCTGCTTCACTTCGGCTTCGGCTTCGTCGGCGCGAGAACGGATCACCTGCATTTGCCGCGGCGCGGTTTGTGCGTTGCGCCAGTTGGCCTCGGCCTGCGCCAGCTTGCCCTGGGCCTGAATCACCTGCGCTTGAGCCGCGTCGGCGGTGGCGCCGGCGGCATCCACCGCGGCGGCGTTGGCCTTCGCATTGGCTACGGCCTGATCGTATTGCTGCTGCGAAATCTCCTGCTTGTCGACCAGTTGCTTGTAGCGCCCGAGATCGTTCTGCGCCTTCACGTTGTTGGCTTCGGCTTCCTGCATTTGTGACTTGGCGGCTTCAAATTGCTGTCGGGCGGCGGCGATTCCGGCCCGCGCGCTCGAGACATCGGCATCCGCCGAGGAAACCTGGCTGCTGGTGCTGACGTCGGTGATGGGAACGTTCACGCCCGCGGCGGAGGCGGCGGCCCGCGCATTTTCATAGTCGGCTTTGGCGCGTTCGTAAGCTACCTGATAATCGGAGGGGTCGATTTCCACCAGCACCGCGCCCGCCTGCACGTATTGATTGTCCTGAAAATTCAGCTTGATGACATGGCCGGAAACTCGGGCGCTCACCGAGTTGATGTGGCCGTCGATCTGCGCGTCGTCGGTCGATTCGTAGCTGGTGACGTAGCGGTAAACGAAAAATCCTACGACCAACAGCACGACCACGCCGATGATGATGGCGATGCGAAAGCCCGGGCTCGACGTGCGCGAAGGATGAGCGCGGTAATCCCGTTCGGTGGCCGGCAGCGGCTGGTTGCGGCCTTCGCTTTGCCCCTGAGGCGGCGAGGCTTCGGGCCGGGCGTTGTCCGCCCGATCTTTAGCCGTCTCGTGATCCGTCCGATGCGTATCCGGCGGGCTTTGCGTAGTGGTCGGTTCCATAGCTTTATGGCATGCCTTTCAGGTAGCGCTTGACTCCCTGTTCCGCGTCGCCAATGGCGCGCGCCAGTTCGATTTTGGCCAGGTTGTGCGCGTACAAACTTTGAATGTAACTCTCATGGGCGCTGGCTACCGATTCCTGTGCCTGCACCACTTCGAGATTATCGGCCACGCCGGCGGAGAAGCGATCTTCGGACTGCACCAGGGCTTCATCCGCCAGACTCACGGAGCTGCGCGCCACCTCTACTTGATCGGCGGCGGAGAGCAAGTCCAGCAGCGATGCGCGCACTTCGTAGTCGATGCGTCCGCGCAGATCGGCCAGTTGCGAGCGCGCCTGCTTCAACTGCGCCTCGGCTTCGAGAACGTCGCTGTGCGTTTTGCCACCGGCGAAGATCGGAATATTAATGCCGCCATCGACCTGCCACGTGCCGTTCGACTGCCCCGGCGTCACCCCGATGTCGCCATAATTCGCATTCAAGTCTAGCGAAGGGTAATGGCCGGCGGTGGCGGCGCGGCGGTTCAATTCGGCGGCGCGCACCTGCGCTACCGCCGATTGATAATCGGAGCGCGAGGTGTAGGCGCGTTCCAAGTAAGTGTCCAGCGGCAGAGGAGTTAGCGCTTGATAGGGCGCTTTCTCGGTCAGAACAAATTCCTGTCCCGCCGCCAGTCCGATCACTCGCGCCAGCGTCAGCTTCTGCTTGGCGTAGTCGTTGCGCGCCGCAATCAGTTGTTGCTGGCGGGTTTGCAATTCGACTTGCGCGCGCAGGGCATCGATGGCGGGAGTTAATCCAGCCTTCAATTGGTCAGCAGCCTTGTCATAGAGGGCCTGCGCGTTCTTGACTTGAGCTTCCGTGGTCTCGATGCGGGCGGAGGTAGCAATGGCCTGAAGGTAGCTGTTGCCCACGGCCAGCACCACCAACTCGCGAGCGTCCTTGTAGGTGTATTGCGCCGATTTAAAGCTTTCGGAAGCGGCCCGCCACTGCTCGAACTGCTTGTAGTTGAATAAAGACTGGCTCACCGAGGCGCGCGCGTCAAAGTAGTTGAAGGGACCGATCACGCGTGGAACCGGGAAGGGAAACACATTGCTCTTGAAACCGAGCGCAGTCAGGCTGGTGGTCTGGGCGTCCTCCTGGATTCGGGCGGAGAGATCGGGCAGCAGGTTGCTGAGTTGCTTCCAGCGCTCGCCTCGCGCCTGCAGGGTCTGATCCCCCGCCAGCAGCAGGCCGAGATTCTGGCGCAGGCCGCGCTCGATGGCCTCCTGAAAACTGAGTTTCAAGATCCCCGGAGTAGCTTTGTCCTCGGGTTCGCTGCCGGTGAAAGGGCTCTGCGAACCGGGCAGGGAAATCGATGGGGTGGGGGCGAGAGTTTGCCCTCTCAGGCGTGCAGCGGACAGCAGGGTGACCACAAAAAAAAGCTTAAAAACCCGGTCGAATGAAAAGCGGGGCATCTCCGATTTATAGAACAAGTCCCCAGAAAAGCAGGTCCTGCGGGACGACCTTTCTTTCGTCGGACTAACCGACTTCTGCCTTAAGCTACCCTGTTAAGAATGCCGATGTAACGCCTTTTTAGTGATGCGTTTAAAAGCCATCGCGACGCAAAAAAAAGCCCTCCAGACGAACTTTATGGTAAGGTGCGAAGGCCTCGCTATGGACCATGATGACCTGCCGGATGCTGGCTCGATAACCGATCAAAGCCGTCCCATGACATGGAAACTATTGTAGCGAAACTGCGATTACCGAAGGCACTTTCCCGCTTCTAAGGAATGCCGATAGAGTGACTAGTGGCGCGCTCGGTACAGCCTCGCCGACTTTTTACGCCCGACTTTTTACGCCCAAGGAGCTTCGTTTCTCAATGACGAGTTCGATCCCAAAGCGCGCGCCGAATCCCCTGGATCGGCGCCGCCGTCGGCATGTGCGCTACCGCGCCGATTTCCGCGTGAGCGTGAATCATCTGCAAGGCGACCACTATCAGGAGGTTGAGGGCCATTGCCGGGATTTATCCGAGGCCGGAATCGGGATTCTATTGGCGACGGAACTCAATCTCGGCGACGTCGCCTCTTTGGGCATAACCTTTCCCGGTACGAGTACTGCTTGGGAGCCGCGGGCCGTAGTCCGCCACCGGCGCGGGTACCAATACGGCTTCGAGTTTCTGGCGCTCAGTCCCGAGCATCGCGAGGCTCTGACGAGATACCTGCAAATTCTGGAGCGTGAAGACGGTTTGGACTGAGGACCTTCATTCACTCCATTCTCGAACCCGCTCTCAAGAATCCGGCCGCCTTACGTGTCATGACTTTGGTCATCTTGCGGGCGGAGGGGTCGCGGTTCAATCTGAAAGCGACACCCGTTTGTAAAACGCGAGATACCACTGCATGAGTGATGGCAAACCGAACGCGGCGGCGGGCGCGGATTGGACTGGACTATTGGCCGACCCGGACCTGGCAAAAAACTTGGGAAAACTGTTGCAGGCCTATCGCGACGCTCCGCCGGAGCGCCGCGACGAGACTCTGCTCTGTGCCATGCAGGAGATCAAACGCCGCGAGATGAAACTAGACGATTCCAGCCTGGGAGCCTCCGCCTCGGCTTCGCCTGCGCCGGCTTCGCGGCCCAGGCCTACGCCAGCCTCATCCTCTCCGCCCTTCGAACCCGACGTTTTCAGTCCGGCTTCGGCTCAGGATCGCCGCCGGCACTCCCGCATCAGGTGCTTCGTGGCGGTGGAGTTGCGCGTCAATGACAGCGACACTCCCATTTGGGGAAATCTTTCCAATACCGGCATTGGCGGATGCCAGGTGCACACCGCCGAGCCGGTTAGCGGCGGCTCCAAGGTCGAAATTGGACTTTGGGTCGCCACCGGCAAAATCTGGGTGAAGGGCTTAGCCCTGAACGGAGTGGTCACCCGCAGCGTCGCTTCCGGCGTGCGCGTTCGTTTCGCTCCCATGGAAGCCACCGAAAAAGAAAATCTGCGGCAGTTTCTCAGGTACGTTCAGGAGACCACCCGATCCTCAACCAGCGAAAGCACCTACCTCCAAATGCTGAAGTAAAGCCTATCCTGCTTCAATTTTTGTTGAATTTCGTTTTCCTCCGGGTGGCGCCATCCTGAGCGTAGTCGCTTTTCAGGCCAAGCGAAGGATATCCCTGACAAGTCTTTCGGCGCGCGCGAGATCCCTCACCAGGGCGGAACTGCGCCGGGTTTCGGGAAGGCGTACTTCAAATAAGACAACGACACCATAAATCAAACTGAGCCACCACCCGCTTTCGCCCGTATTCACCACGAATCTTCCCATATCCGGCATTTCCGCTAGCTTGGGAGCGGCCTGCTTTTTTCACACTCCCGTCGCCATATCTTGACAAGAAAATTGATACACTCGTTGCGGTAGGTGAAACCCTTTGTGCCCGGTGGACTCTAATAGACTGCCGAGGGATCAGCCACTTCCGATTTTTGTTTCTTGGCTCGATTTTTGTTTCTTGGAAGGAGCACGCATGGTAGCCAGCGAACAGGCGGTTGTAACCGGTCAGCAGTTGGATACGTTGAGCGTCAACACCATCCGCACTCTGGCCATCGACGCTGTGCAGAAGGCCAATAGCGGCCATCCCGGCGCGCCCATGGCCCTGGCTCCCGTGGCCTATACCCTGTGGCAGGAGTTTCTGCGTTACGACCCGGAAGAACCCAACTGGCTGAACCGCGACCGCTTTGTGCTCTCTAACGGCCACGCCTCCATGCTGCTCTATTCGTTGCTTTACCTGGCCGGCGTGCGGCGGGTCGACGAAAACGGCGAGGTTTTGAGAGAGCTGACCATGCCCCTGGAGGAGATCAAGCGCTTCCGCCAATTGGGCAGCAGAACTCCGGGGCATCCTGAATCGCATATCACCTCCGGCGTAGAGACTACGACGGGGCCGCTCGGCCAGGGCGTGGGCAACAGCGTGGGCATGGCTATCGCCAGCCGGTGGCAGGCGGCGAACTTCAATCGCCCTGGGTTTGAGGTTTTTGATTTCGATGTCTACGCCATGTGCTCCGATGGCGACCTGATGGAAGGCATCGGCGGCGAGGCGGCTTCGCTGGCCGGGCATCTCAAGCTTTCCAATCTTTGCTGGATGTACGACTACAACCACGTCACCCTCGATGGCCCCGCGAGTTGGTCGTTTAGCGAAGATGTGGCCACGCGCTTCATCGGTTATGGCTGGAATGTGACGCGCGTCGCCGACGCCAATGATCTGGACATGCTTGCCCGGGCCTTTGAAACCTTCAAGAAGACCACGGATCGTCCCACGTTGATTATCGTGGACACGCACATCGGTTATGGTTCTCCGCACAAGCAGGATTCCAATGCATCGCACGGCGAGCCGCTGGGCGAAGAAGAAGTCCGGCTGACGAAAAAGTTCTACGGCTGGCCGGAAGATGCCAAGTTTCTGGTTCCCGAAGGCGTGATCGAACACTTCAAAGATGGAATCGGCAAGCGCGGGCGCGAAGCCCGGAGCCAGTGGGGGAAGATGTTCGAGGGCTACACGCAGAAGTATCCCGAACTTGCCGAGCGCTTGCACCGCATGCAGCGTCGTGAGCTGCCCGAAGGCTGGGATAAGAACCTGCCGAGTTTTGCGGCCGACGCGAAAGGTATTGCCACGCGCGAGAGTTCGGGCAAAGTGCTGAACGCGCTGGCGCAGAATATACCGTGGTTGATCGGCGGTTCGGCCGATCTCGCCACTTCGAACAAAACCAATCTCAACGGCCTTGGCGATGTCGAGGCCGGCAGCTATTCCGGGCGCAATCTGCACTTCGGCGTGCGCGAGCATGTCATGGGCGCGAGTGTGAATGGTCTTGTCGTTTCCGGCATCCGGGCCTTCGGGGCGACGTTCTTCAACTTTAGCGATTACATGCGCGCCAGCATTCGTTTGGCGGCGCTGTCGGAGATCCCCTCGATATTTATCTTTACCCATGACTCGATCGGCGTGGGAGAAGATGGCCCGACGCACCAACCCATCGAGCAACTGGCGTCGCTGCGCGCCATGCCCAACCTGATCGTGCTCCGTCCCGGCGACGCCAATGAGGCAGTCGAAGCCTGGAAGATCATCGCGCGGTTGCAGCATGAGCCTGTGGCGCTGGTGTTAACCCGGCAGGCGCTGCCCACTCTCGATCGCACCAAATACGCGGCGGCCTCGGGAACCACCCGCGGAGCCTATGTTCTCGCCGACGCGCCTTCCGGCAAGCCCGAAGTTATTCTCATCGGCACCGGCAGCGAAGTTTCCCTATGCATTGACGCCTACGAGAAGCTGAAGTCGGAAGGCGTACAAGCGCGAGTCGTGAGCATGCCCTCGTGGGAGATTTTCGAACGCCAGGATGCGGCCTACAAAGAGAGCGTTCTGCCGGCTGCGGTCACGGCAAGGGTTTCGGTGGAGATGGCCGCAACCTTTGGCTGGGAGCGCTGGGTAGGGCTTAAGGGACGCACGGTTGGCATGCACCGCTTCGGCGCCTCCGCGCCCTTGAAAGACTTGCTGAAGTTTTTTGGCTTTACCGTGGAAACTGTCGTCGCCGAGGCGCGCAAGGCGATGGCCGAAAAGTAAGCCACATGCACCTGTTGGCACAATCCGTTCAAGCGACGTCCGCCGTCGACTCACAAGGAGATCATCATCATGAATCCCACCGGAGTACTGGAAACCGCGAAAGCTACCAACCCTCTTAAAGCTCTGCTCAGCTATGGGCAGTCGATGTGGCTGGATTACATTCGCCGCGATCTCATCACCACCGGGCAGCTCAAGAAAATGATCGACGACGATGGGCTGCGCGGCATGACTTCAAACCCCTCGATCTTCGAAAAGGCCATCGGCGAGAGTTCGCTCTACGACGATCTGTTGAAGACCCTGGCCACGCGCAAGGATCTCGACACCACCGCGCGCTACGAGCAGATTGCCATTCGCGACATTCAAGGCGCAGCCGATCAGCTGCGCGGAGTGTATGAGAATTCGCAATTCCGGGACGGCTACGTGAGCCTCGAGGTTTCTCCGTTGCTGGCGATGAAAACCGCCGAGACCATCGAGGAAGGCCGCCGCTTGTGGAAAACGGTCGATCGCGAGAATGTGATGATCAAGGTTCCCGGCACCGCCGAGGGGCTACCCGCGATCAGGCAGCTCATCGGCGAAGGCATCAACATCAACGTAACCCTGCTGTTCGCGCAGGAAGTGTACGAGAAGGTTGCTCAGGCCTACATCGAAGGCCTCGAGGATCTGGCCAAGCGCGGCGGCAATTTGAAGAAGATGGCCGGAGTCGCCAGCTTTTTCATCAGCCGGATCGACACCCTGATCGATTCGATGATCGAAGACAAGCTTAAGACCACCGCCGACGCGCAACAGAAGGCGCTGCTCAAGAGCCTGCTCGGTAAAGTGGCCATCGCGAACGGCAAGCTGACCTACAAGGCGTATCAGCGCATCTTCAGTGGCCCGCGCTGGCAAGCCCTCGTATCTCAGGGGGCGCAGACCCAGCGCGTGTTGTGGGCGAGCACCAGCACCAAGAATCCCGCTTATCGCGATGTGATGTACGTGGAAGAACTGATTGGCCCCGACACGGTCGATACCATGCCGCCCGCCACCATCGATGCCTTCCGCGATCACGGCAAGCTGCGCAACAGCCTGACCGAAGATATTGCAGCCGCGCAGAAAACCATGGACGATCTGGCGAAGGCCGGAATCTCCATGAAAGAAGTGACTACGAAGCTCACCAACGACGGCGTGAAGCTCTTCGCCGATGCATTCCACAAATTGCTGGCCGCGGTGGAAAAAAGCACGCAGCAAAAAGGACAGAGCGCGTGAACCGTCCGAAGTTTTGACGAGCACGCTGCGCGGCAGCAGGTAGCGCCGGCATCTGGCCGGCTGTCCCGGGGGCGTCTCGCCCTCGGATGCGTCGGGCGTGATGCCCGCCTGACAGCCGCCCAGACTGCCGCGTTACCCCAGGGAAAAGATTCCGAGGACTCTAAAAATGGCTCCAGTGGCGGAACAAGCGGCGGCAGCCAAACCCCGCGTCGGCAAACAAAGCGACCCGTGCGTGATGGTAATCTTTGGCGCGGCCGGCGATCTCACGGCGCGCCTGTTAATCCCCGCGCTCTACAATCTCTCTCGCGCCGACCTGCTCTCCAAGGAATTTGCCGTGCTGGGCGTGGCCCGGGCCGCCATGTCGGACGAGGATTTTCGCAAGCGCATCCTCGACGACGTAAAACAATACTGCGGCGAGTGCATCGACACCGATACCTGGGAGAATTTCTCGCGCCGCTTCTACTACTTTGCCGGCGACTTCAACGACGACAAGCTTTACCCCGAGATCAAAGAGCGCATGGCTTGCATCGACCGCGATCACAACACTCATCAAAACGCTTTCTTCTATCTGGCGACCGCGCCCAGTTTCTTCGGGCCGATCGTGGAAAAACTCGCGGCCAACGGCATGATGGCGCAGGACGACGGGCACTGGCGCCGGGTCGTGATCGAAAAGCCCTTTGGCCACGACCTGGAATCGGCCAAGGCTTTGAATCAGAAGATTCTCAAGCTGGTCGACGAAAAGCAGATCTACCGCATCGATCACTACCTGGGCAAAGAGACGGTGCAGAACATCATGGCATTCCGTTTCGCCAACGGAATCTTCGAGCCCATCTGGAATCGCCGCTACATCGATCACGTGCAGATTTCGGTGGCCGAAACCGTGGGCGTGGAAGGCCGCGGCAGCTACTTCGAACATGCCGGCTCGCTGCGCGACATGGTGCCCAATCACATCATGCAGCTGATCAGCTTGACTTCGATGGAGCCTCCCATCTCGTTCGACGCCAACGCGGTGCGCGACGAGCAGGCAAAAATCTTGAACGCCATCCAGCCCATCAGCGACGAAGAGGTCCTCAGCCGCTCGGTGCGCGGGCAATACGGCGAAGGCACCATGGAGGGCGAACGCGTGGTTGCGTACCGCGCCGAAGCGGACGTGGCCCCGGATTCGCGCACCGAAACCTACGTCGCCATGAAGCTTCTCATCGATAACTGGCGCTGGGCCGACGTGCCCTTTTATTTGCGCACCGGAAAGCGCATGCCGGCGCGCAGCACCAATATTGTGATTCAATTCCGCCAGGCTCCCTTTGTTTTATTTCGTGATACCTCCGTCGAGCACCTCATGCCCAACCAGTTGGTGCTGCACATTCAGCCCGAGGAAGGCATCTCGCTACAATTCGCGGCCAAGGTTCCGGGGCCGATCATGCGCCTGGGCACGGTCGACATGAATTTCGAATATCAGGAATATTTTGGCAAGCAGCCCAGCACCGGCTATGAGCGCCTGCTGCACGACTGCATGATCGGTGACCAGACTCTATTTCAGCGCGCCGACATGGTGGAGGCGGGCTGGAGTATAGTGAATCCGGTGCTGGATTTGTGGAAGGCGCTGCCTCCGCGGAATTTCCCCAACTACGCCTCCGGCACCTGGGGGCCGCGGGAGGCCGACGAACTGCTCGAGCGCGACGGGCGCAGTTGGAGGAATTTCGAAAAATGATTTTGGCCGGCGACATTGGCGGCACCAACGCTCGATTGGCCTATTTTCAACCCCAAAACGGCAGCCTCAAACTGGTTTCTGAGCGGGTTTTTCCCAGCCGCGAGTACAGCGAACTGGGCGACATCGTCTCCAAGTTTCTTGAGGACTCTAAGACCCGGCCCGAAGTGGCCTGCTTCGGCATCGCCGGCCCGGTGCGCAACGGGCGGGTGGAAACCTCGAATCTCCCCTGGGTCATCGAACAGTCGCGCCTCGCCAAACAAATCGCTTTGCCGGCCACGATTTTGATCAACGATCTCGAGGCCGGAGCCTGGGGCATCGGCGGCCTCACCCCGCAGGATATGGTTCCACTCAACCATGTGGGAGCCTCCACGGGCAACCAGGCAGTGGTCGCACCCGGCACCGGCCTCGGCGAAGCGGGCCTGTACTGGAATGGCAGCCGCTTCGAGGTTTTTGCCTGCGAGGGCGGGCACTCCGATTTCGCGCCGCAAGGCGATCTGCAGATCGAATTGCTCCGCTTTCTCACTCACCGCTTCGGGCACGTCAGCTACGAACGAATTTTATCCGGCCCCGGCCTGGTGAATGTGTACGAATTTCTGCGCGAAAAAAAATCCGCCGAAGAGCCCGCCGAATTTGCCGCAAAGCTCGCGAACGCAGATGCTGCAGCCATGATCTCCGCAGCCGCTCTGGATGGTTCGAACCCACTGGCCGGGCAGGCTCTCGATCTCTGGATTTCCATCTATGGCGCGGAAGCCGGCAATGTCGCGCTAAAAATCATGGCGACCGGCGGTATCTATCTGAGCGGGGGAATCTCGCCCAAAATTCTGCCCAAGCTAAAAACCTCCGGCTTTATGGCCGCGTTTCTCGATAAAGGCAGGTTGCGCCCGTTGCTGGCGGCGATCCCGGTTCATGTCGTCACCAACGATAAGGCCGGATTGCTGGGCGCGGCGCGCTGCGCCGCCACCACTGGAGGCGGCAAATCCTGACCGCAGCTTCTACTTAAACTGCTACTTGAACTGCGCCGCTTTGCTTCTCGCGTCGTCAGCCTGCGAGCTCAGACCCTTGGCTTGGTAGGCGTCGGCCAGCGCATTCTCTACTTCCGCGCCATCCCCGCTTATCTTTTTTTCTTCGAGGAAAGCTGCGATCGCGTCATCGTATCGCTTCAATTTGGCATAAGAGATTCCGAGGTTGTAATTCACTCCATCCGCTCCAGGAGCGAGGCGCGCCGCGGTTTTAAATTCTTCGACCGCGGCCGGATGATTGCCTTCGGCCGCCAGCGCCAGACCGAATCCGAAGTGAGCCTCGCCATTATTTGCGTCCTGATTGATGGCCAGCTCGAAGGCGTCTTTCGCATCCTGCGCCCGATTTTCGTTGAAATAAACCATCCCCAACAGAGTGCGGGCATCGGTGTTCTGCGGCTGCAGCTCAAGCGCCCGCTTCAGTTGTGTTTCCGCCTTAGCGTAGTCCCCTTGGCTGAAATAGGCTTGCGCCAAATCGAAGCGCGCGGGGACAAAATCGGGCCGCTGCTTCACCATGTTTTCCAGCTTCGCCACGCTGCCACCGGAGGGATTTTCCCCGCCGAGGCTCGCCCGGCCAAAGCGGAACGGAAAGCCGTAGCGGCGGGCAACTCCAGCAGCCACGCCGGCAAGCAGGAGAAAGCTGAACAAGAAAATGGCAATGCGCCGCGCGGCATGTTCCTGGTGCGGAGCGAGGAGGGCGATGAGCGTGCCGACGATTAGCCCGGTAACCAGTCCGCCAATGTGCGCAGTGTTGTCGATGCCGGGCATCAGCTGTCCGAAAATAAGGTTGTAGATCACAAACGCCCCCAGGCTGCGTAGCGTGCCGGAGAGAGCGCTGCGCGGCACAGAAAACTCGCCCAGCTTGAAAGCCGCGATCAGCGCGCCGGCCAGTCCGAAGATGGCTCCTGATGCGCCCACGCTGGGCCCGTTAGGATGCCAGGCAACACTGGCCAGGCTCGCCCCAACTCCGCAGATAAGATAAATGCCCGCGTAAGTCCAAGCCCCGTAGAGCGCCTCGCATAGCGCGCCCAGATTCCACAGGCACCACATGTTGAAGGCAATGTGAATAAGCCCGCCGTGCATGAATACATTGGTAATCAGCCGCCACCACTCTCCCGAAAGCGTGAGCGGCCCGTAGTTCGCCCCCCAGCGAATACTGTCTTGAATGGGAAAATCCATCACGGCGCCGGAAGCCAGCACCATCGCGATAAACACGGCGGCATTGATGCCGAAGATAATCTGCGTCAGCCCAATGCTGGATTGGCCGCGCCGCGCCCATGGCGCACGCATGACCGGCTGCGGCGCGTTTTCGGCGAGTTCGCCGCGCTGGTAAGCCTCGTGCTGCACACACCACTGGCAGATCTTTTTGCCGAAGGAAAAGCCCGGCATCTGCCGGCCGCATCGAATGCAATTTGCCATGGGTTGTTTAAAAGAGTATCAGCAGTGAGAGGCGGGGTAAAAGTCAGTCGCAGGAAAAGGATGCAGCCACCACCGTCACAGGCTCCGTGTCAGAGAGTCCTGTTGATCCAGAGGCAGTTGGACAAAGGCTCCGGCGGCGGCTGCTTTTAGCGCGTTGTAGGTTTGCAGGCCGTCGATCTCGCCCGCGGTGCGCAGCCCGGAGAGTTCCGCATTCGGGGCCAGTATCTCCGAGCGCACAAGCAACCGAAAGCGCAGCTTGCACCTGGTCAGCAGGGCGTACAGGCGGACGTCGATTGCCCTTTCCAGCAGTGTGGAAGCCAGGCTGGCGCGGCGAGGATCATGGCTGTTTTTTTCCGCGTGGGCGTACTCCACTAGGACCGCGGCATTGTGAGCCATGCGGCGGGTCAACTCGAGGAACAAACGCATGCGCTTGCGCTGCGCTTCGCGAAACTGCGGGGGGCGCAGCTTCCAGCGAGATTCAAACTCGGCCGCCGGGTCGAGCAGCGACTCGGCCAGGGAAATATCCACCGGGTAGAGGAAGGGAATGACGTCGTCGGCGTCGACGTCGCGCTTGGGAAAGCGGCCCCAGGCGCAGCGCAACATGTAGACGCACGAGGCCGCGCCCCACGCCACGATCAACCAGGTAAAGACGACAGAAACCATAATCTACCGCATCCTCCGCAACGCGTCCTTGTATTGTTGTAGATCACCGGGGGAAGGGGCCGACAGCTCCGAACTCGGGTTCTGCGTCTTTTGCGGCACGCTGAAAAACCAAATCCAAATCAACACGGCAACAGAGTATGCCACAAGTGAGGTCACATCCCACAAAAATATGAATTTTGTTCCAAAATCCGAAACTTTGCTCGTGATCACCAGTTCGACCGTAGAGTAAAGCCCGAACCCTGTGGCGACGCCAAAAGAGTATTGGCGCCAGCGCAGGCCAAGGACCGGGACGAGGGTTACCAGTCCCGCGAAGACGATTACTTGGACGAACCTGACAGCCGTCTCACCCATGACGATATAGAAAAGCACTCCGCCCAGGCGTGAAGGAACGTCGTGGGCACGGGCGAGGCTTATGCCGACCCCCGCGATAAGAATCGCGGGAAATATCAGTTGCCCCCACCAGGCTCGGACTAATTTTCCGAGAACTGCGCGAAGGACTTCGTACATCACGAGCATTCCGAGTAGATCGTAGCCAGCTTCAGTCAGCCAGTAGGTTGCGTAGTAGGGACGCGGGTGTTCATGGACTATAAACCGAGCCAGACCCGCAACCACCGCAAATGCTGCATATAGAAAAAATCCCGGTGTTGACTTGTAAGCGCGCCTCCTGGCCAGCACCGCGAGCAGCACCACAAGAAGACCCAGCGGGACGTACCAGATCAGCGAGTTCATATACCGGGAGCAGCTTATCTCATCTGCCCCCGGCCTTCGAAACTAATTTTGCCACGCGATCCTCTATCTGGGGTGCGGCATCGAGCTCCCCGGAGGCGGTGGTGGATGGGTTCCCGGCCCATCGGCTAACGCTTGTGCAGCGAATAACATGAGCAACAGCGTAACTGCGAGGATTCGTTTCATTCTTGCTTCTCCTTATAGGGGGATTCCCCGGAAACAGTGTAGTCGGGGACGCACGAACGTGGGTACTTTTGAGCGTTAGCCGGATTTTCCTCATCAGCGAAGCTCACCCGGCGCGGGGCAGGTTTCCGAGCCCGGAGCGTATCACCTCATACAGCGCGGCAATGCCGAGGAGACAGTAGCCGGCTTCAGTACTCCAATAGGGTGGCGAAGTAAGGGCGCGGGTGGTTGTGAGTTACGAAACGAGCTCCGCTCGCCGCCACTCCGAAAGCTACATAGGCAAAAAACCAAGGGGCGGCTTTATACGCGCGGCCGAGCAGCAACACCCAAAGCAGCAGCGCCAACAATCACAGCGGTAGATACTGCAGAAACGAAAATCATCACGCCGCAAGCAGCACATCTCACCCGCGCGTCGCCGCAGAACAGATTAGTGGATGGTCTTCGTCTTGCGCGACATGTAATCCATCAGCAGGTATTGCCCCAGCGTGTATGGGGTGGTGAAGTAGGCCTTCCCGCGGCACATCTCGGTGACTTTCTGCACGAATTGCACCAGGCCGTAATCGGAGGCGAGCATAAAAGTATTGATCAGAACCCCAGCCCGCTTGCACTTCGAAACTTCTTCCAGTGTCTGGCTCACCACTAGCGGATCGAGGCCGAAGGCGTTTTTATAAATACGTCCGTCCTCCAGCGTGAGCGCGGAGGGCTTTCCGTCCGTGATCATGACGATCTGTTTCATGTCTTTGCGCTGCCGTTGCAGAATTCTTTGCGCCAGGCGCAGGCCTTCGCGCGTGTTGGTGTAGTAGGGGCCAACTTTGACACGGGCCAGTTGCGAAAGCGGCACCTCTTCGGCGGAGTCGTGGAAGAGCACCAGCGAGAGCGAATCGCCGGGATACTGCGTGCGAATTAAATGCGACAGCGCCATGGCTACTTTTTTCGCTGGGGTGAAGCGGTCTTCGCCGTAGAGAATCATCGAGTGCGAGCAGTCCAGCATCAACACCGTGGCGCAGGAAGATTGGTACTCGCACTGGTGCACTTGCAGGTCGGAGTATTCGATGTTGAGCGGCAGGCTCAGGCCTTCGCGCTGAATCGCGTTCGAAAGCGTAGCCGTGATGTCGAGATTCAGAGCGTCCCCGAATTCGTACGTGCGGGAGGCTCCGCTGGCCTCGATGCCGGTGGCGAGGTCGCGCGTGTCGTGGCGTCCAAAGCTCGACTTGCCGAGCGATCCCAGCAGATTGCGCAAAGATTTGAAGCCGAGGAAGTCGAGGCTCTTGTCGGTGATTTCGAATTTAGCCTGCTGGGCGTTTTCACCGACTTGTCCGCCGACGCCGGAGGGACGCGAAGGATCGGGCGGCTGGTCGATCGAAATATAATCTTCTTGCTGCATGCGCTCGATCAACTTTTCGATGAGTTCGCCGAGTTCGCCATCGGCCGCCATCTGCTGCAAGCGTTCGCGCATGTCTTCGTCGAATTGATCGCCCTCCATCAAGGCCCGCTCGATGGCGCGCCGCAGGTCGTCGAGATTCTGCTCGCCCTCCGGCATCTCATACCACATGTCGCTCTGAAAGCCGCTCTGCAGCAGGTAATCGGAGAGCGCGCCCAGCAAGTCTTCCAGGCTCATTTCGCCGGCGGCGTCGGGCACGTATTTAGAGTAGCGGATGCGTTTCATGGAAACAGCCCGTCAGCTATCAGCTAACCCAATCTAACCCTATCAAAACTCGATGCGCCCTTGTGTACGCCTGTGCCTGCCCAGCTTGCTCTACCCATAGCCGATAGGCTGACAGCTAGTTAAACTGTCTCCTCTGCCGGTACGGCGGTTCTTCCTTCTCGAATGCTTTCTCGCGCTCGCGCGGCTCGGGCTTTTTTTCTCCTGCCTTGAAGACGCGTTCTTCGTTGCGGCCGATGCGCTTGTGTGCGTGCAGGCCTTCGAGAATGAATTCCGCCGCCGAGACTTGCTGCTCCGGACTTTCTTTTTGCGAAACCCCAAGCGGCCCCAGCTTTTCGATGAGCCCTTGAATTTCCTTCAGATTTTCTAATGCTTCGAGCGCCGGGACGGAATCCGACAACTGAATCTCGCCGCCCAGGTCGAACCACTGCACGATCTGTTGCACATTGGCTCCGGTGAAATATTCGTCGTAAGTTTTCGCGATGGCCGCGCGAATGAGTTCGCGCGATACGTGGTCGGCACCCTTCATCTCGCCTTCGTACTCGAGTTCGAGTTTGCCGGTGATCGCGGGCAGCGCAGCATAAACATCGCTGACCCGCGGCACCACTAGCTTTTCGTCGTTGCGAATGGCGCGGCGCTCGGCGTTCGAGATCACATTCTCCATCGCGGAAATCGGCAGGCGCTGGCTGACGCCGGAGCGCTTGTCGATTTTCTTATCTTCACGGGCGGCGAAGGCGATGCGCTCGATCACCTGCTGAATATAGATGGGCAGGTGCATGGCATGACCGTTGCGGCGAGTCCAGGCTTCCTGCGCGGTGATGGCGATGCCCTCATCCACGGTCGCAGGATAGTGTGTGCGAATCTCCGAGCCGATGCGGTCCTTGAGCGGCGTGATGATTTTTCCGCGAGCGGTGTAGTCTTCGGGATTCGCGCTGAACACGATGGCAATATCGAGCGGCAGTCTGATGGGATAGCCTTTGATCTGTACATCGCCTTCCTGCATGATATTGAACAGGCCGACCTGAATTTTTCCCGCGAGGTCGGGAAGTTCGTTGATGGCGAAGATGCCGCGATTGGCGCGGGGCAGCAGGCCGTAGTGAACCGTGAACTCGCTCGAGAGTTCGTGTCCGCCGCGCGCCGCTTTGATGGGGTCGATATCGCCGATCAGGTCGGCGATGGTCACGTCCGGCGTGGCCAGCTTCTCCACATAACGCTGATCGGGAGTCAGATAGGCGATGGGCGTCTCGTCGCCGAGAGCGGCAACTTCTTCGCGGCAGCGGCGGCAGATCGGGTCATAAGGGTTGTCGCGGATTTCGCAGCCGGCAATGTAGGGCATCTGCGCATCGAGCAGCGTCGTTAAGGCGCGCAGGATGCGGCTTTTGGCCTGCCCGCGCAGCCCCAGCAAAATAAAATTATGGCGCGAGAGGATGGCATTGACGATTTGCGGCACGACCGTGTCGTCGTAGCCAACGATACCAGGGAAAATGCTTGCGTCGTCGTTCCCGCGCAGGCGGGCCATCAGATTCTCGCGCAGTTCGTCTTTCACGCGGCGAGTGCGCAAACGTTCTCCAGAAAATGCACTGCGGCGCAGTTCGCCAAGTGTGCGCGGAAGACTCATGAAGGAACCCCCGAGAAGAATACTTGTTTGAATTATACGCGGAAGGGCGGGCTTCGGGCCTCGGCGATCGGCGAGCGGTGCCTTCGGTTTCTGGTGGATATCCCCACGCCTTGCAGTGTTGAGTGGTGCTCAAAACCTTCATCACAGGGAATACAGGGTAAACCGAAGGCGAGGCGATACCGCAGAAACGTGAAAGCCGAAAACCGCAGCCCGAGAGCCGGCAGCCGGGAGGCGATCTTACCGCACGTGGCCGTTGCCACCCGCCCGCTGTCTCGCACGAGCCGCGCGATGCAGGTTGGGAATCAGAGTTTCCAGATAGGCGATGAGCAAGTGGAGCCGCTCCCCTTCAGAGCGCAGGGCCAGCAGCTTTTGTTTGAAATCGAGGTCGAGCGGCAGGGAGCCGGCCAGATAAAACGTGAGTGACGCGGGATCGGCGGCCGAAAGATCCTGTTTCGCTCCAGCCAGCGCCAGCAGTTCAGAGTGCAACTGAACCGCGCGCGCGGTATCTTCGGCGGGCGGTTCTCCGGGCTCGTCGTCGATCATCACAACTTCGGCGCGTAAAAAAGAACGCTCCTGGTTCACCCGGACCAGTTCGAAGCGCTGGCGACCCTCGGAGACGAGATCCAGTTTCCCATCGGGATATTCTTTTACCACGGTGACAATTTCCGCCGTGCACCCGATGTCGGAAAGATTCTGTTCGACCGCGCGCACCACTCCAAACACGCGATTCTGCGTCAGGCACTCGCCGATCATCTCCTTGTACCGCGGTTCGAAGACGTGCAACGGCAGCGGAGTGCCGGGAAATAGAACCACGTCGAGCGGGAATAAAGGTAGAAGGGCGTCCAAGGAGTCTCCGGTGGCGGCGCGGCGAAGGCCGCCGCTCTCTGATTGTACGCTACGCGGCGCGTGCCTCCATCAAACTTGCGGTTGACTTTCAGCGGGCCGGAGCATAAAAGCACGACATGGAATGGGCTGGCAAAGTCGTCGTGGTTACGGGCGCTTCGATGGGAATCGGTGAGGCGATCGCAAAAACGTTTTGCGATCAGGGCGCGAGGGTTGTGCTTTTATCTCGCGATGCCGCAAGAATCGATGCGGCCCGGGAGAGAGTTGGGCATCCCGAAAGAACCCTGGCCATGGCCTGCGACGTGCGCCATCGCGAGGATATCGATCGCGCCGTGGGCCTCACCCTGCACCACTTTCAGCGCATCGACGTGTGGGTGAACAACGCCGGGCACGGCTTGATGGATTCCGTGGCCCAGGTGGATATGGCCAAGCTTCGGGAAATGTTCGACACAAATCTGTTTGGGGCGGTCGCGGCCATGCAGGCTGTGATCGCGGTGATGCGGCGGCAGGGCGGCGGCACCGTTATCAATATCTCGAGCGTCGCAGGACATATTCCGCTTCCGTTTCACGCGGGCTACAGCGCAACAAAGTTCGCTTTGAATGCGATGGGCAAGGCGGCGGGCGTGGAGTTGAAGAAAGATGGCATTCACGTGCTCACGGTCTGTCCGGGATACGTGCGAACCGATTTTGGCAAGAACGCGGTGCGTGGCAATGAATCGAAACAAGTGCGTCCCGGCGCGGTGAAAGGGATCAGCGCAGAGCGCGTAGCCCAGGCGACTCTGCGCGGCTATCTGAAACACAAGAGGGAAGTGATCGTGCCCTGGACCATGGTTGTGCCGCAAAAGATTTATCAGATGTTTCCCGGACTCGTGGAGTGGGCCATGGGGCGGATGGCTGGGTGATTGGCGAACGGCACACAAAGCCCAAAACCTAAAGCCTAAAGC